>Ga0101945_1000062_pt1 | contig 287076 bp, 247 predicted proteins | sample DewCreD2012metaG_2_FD_75246 | JGI IMG/M metagenome (GOLD analysis project Ga0101945, IMG submission 75246) | Hot spring sediment bacterial and archeal communities from British Columbia, Canada, to study Microbial Dark Matter (Phase II) - Dewar... ... | reverse complement strand
GCTGCGCAGATGGCAGGAACCCATGCAAAGGTACCTCTGCTGTCTCGCAGCATGACGGGGCGATTGCGTGTGTAGGCGTAGAGATTGACCCCTCCCTCAAACCCAATCGGGTCTCGGGTCAAAAACCTTCCTGTCGCGGGGTCTAAGTAACGGTGCGTCAGTAACAGCACTCCCGTCTCCCCGTCGGTGTAGTAGCCCCACTGCGCCTTGTAGCCGTATGGTGTCGGGTTATTACCAGACATGCGCTGACCCCACGCATCGTAGGCAAGGTGCGCTAGCACCAAACCGTCAGCGTCCATCAGGTGCACTGCGTTGCCCTGCGGGTCAAACTGGTAGCCGGTGGTGCCATATACCAGCAAACCGTTTGCCCCGAAGACCACTCCTGCCACCGCGTTGCCCGCCGCGTCTAACTCACATACTAACTCTTCGCCGTCGTACAGATAATACCTCCTGCCCGATGCCGTCTGTTTCCACGCCCGCAAGCCGTCCCCGTTGTAGCCGGCAGTGAGGATGTTCCCATAAGCGGTCATCCGGTTCTCGGGGTCAAACGACAGGTTCACGCCTTTATACAGCACCGGGTTGCCGTTGCCGTCATAGCCAAAGCCCGCGCCGATGAGCTGGTTGTTCACATTGTAGGTGCGAGACTGTCCCTTGAACTGCGTCGGGTTCTGCGCCGGGTCGTAGGCGAAGTGGAAGGTATAGCCTCCCACTCGCGTGGACTGCTCCTGTAGCAACTGGTTCTTCGTATCGTAACTGAAGTTCGTGACGCCACCCAAACTGGGCGTGGCGGGGAACGACACCGTCATCTGCGTGCGGTTGCCCACCCCGTCGTAACGCAGGTTCTGGAAGTCCGAGAGCACATTACCCCCGACGTCGCGGTTGGTCAAACGGGTCAAAAAGCCGCGTGCGTTATACTCGTATGTCGTACTTGCCCCGTTTAGCGTCTGCGTCAACAGCCAGCCGTTGGGCGCATAGGTCCAGCTCGCGCTCCAGCCCAGCGCATTCAGCCCTACCAGCCTGCCTGCCCCGTCATACGTATAGCTATAGGTGCCTGCTGGGGTGCTCATGGTTGCGCGGCTGCCGTCCGCATGGTAACTGTAGGTGATGACCCGCGTCGGCAAGCCCGCATAGGTCACGCTCACGCTCAACGGGTTGCCCACATGGTCGTAACTGTAGGTGGTCACCCCTACGGCGTCCGTCATGCTCGCCCGGCGACCCTCCGAATCGTACGTGAAACTCACGTTCAGCGCAGGGTAAGCCGGATATTCGATACCTGTCAACAACCCTTCGGGGTCGTTATACACATAGTTGGTCACGATACCCCGCCCGTCCCTCCGTTGCACCACGCGCCCCGCGGCGTCATACGCGAACTGCACGCTATCCCCGCCCGGATAGGTGATTTGCACCAAATCGCCGCGCTGGTTGTAACTGAACGAGGTGGCGTTGCCCTTGCCGTCGCGCACCTGAACCACCCGATAGGTTGCATCATAGACGTAACTGACGACCTCCGTGCTGCCCGTGCGCTGCACCAAATGTCCTTCTGCCCCGTAAGTGTAACTCACCTGCCGGATTTGCGTGCCGCTCTCGTCATACTCCAGCACCTGACGCAGCGGTCCGCCCGGATACAGATACACGTTTTGCGTGCGCGCCCGCCCGCTCCCTTGCTGACCGGTCGCCGGGTATTGCACTAACACCAGTTGGTCTGCAATGTTATAACTGAAATCGGTCGTGTTGCCGTTGGCGTCCGTGACCTGGACCCGGTTGCCCCGCGCGTCGTACCGGTAGCGAGTGACATTGCCCAGACTGTCCGTCACCGTGAGGGGCTGCCCCACTTTGGCCGGCTGCGTGTAACTGCCGTCCTGCGTGTAGTTGTAGGTGGTTACCATCACCGGCGTCGCGTTGTTACCCGGCGCAGTCACCGTCAACACATTGCCCAGCGCATCATAAGTGTAGCTGGTAGTCACCGTCTCCCCGTTCACCGACCCCGGCTTGGGCGAGGTCACGCTCTGGACTAAACCCGACGGCTCGTAGTAGGTATACGTGGTGGGTGGCATATTGCCCTCCTGCACCCGTACCAGCCTTCCCAGTGGAAAGGCAGTGTAGTCGTACGTGTAGGTAGTCGTGATGCCGCGCGGGTTAGTCACTGTCAGCACATTGCCGTATGCATCGTAGGTGTAGGTGGTCTGCTTACCGTCCCGTTCCACGATGCGCGTAGGGCGTCCTGGATTGGCAGGGTCGTTGTATTCTATGGTGACGTGATTGCCCCCTGCGTCTATAGTGCCCGTGTTGCGCCGGGACGCGCTATATTTCTGGGTCCACTTGTAAACCTCGTTACCCAACGAGTTTTTCACCACCACTGTCGTCTGCTGCGCCGCAAGGTCGTATTGATACTCCGTACGATTGCCGTTGGCATCTACTCGCGCCACCACCCGTCCGTTACGGTATTGTAAGGTGGAAGTGGCTATTCCAATACCGGTAGGGCTCGGCACGGTGATGCTGGAAAGTAAAGGCTTATCCGTGGCATACGCCACATACCCATACGAATAGCGATTCGGCGGGTTGGGAGTGCCTGCCGCCACCACCTGCGACACCCAGGTCAAGCAGAGCACCGACAGGTTGGCGGGCATAGAATACCCATACGAGACCTGACGCCCATACGCGTCGGTAACGTTAGCCAGAAGGTTTTGTGCGTTATATGTCAGGCTCAACAACACCATGCCGCTGCCCGCCTCCGTCACTTGCAATAGCCGACGCTGGGCATCCCACGTGAAAGTAATCGACCGCCCGACGCGGTTGGTAATTGCACTCAACACATACACATAGCCGTCAACAGGCACAAACGTCCACTGCGTCTGGTCGCGCCAGGTAATGGTGACCGATTGCCACACATACGGCGTTGCCGAAGGAACTCCACGCACAAAGTAAGGGCTGCCGCTCGGAGGGGTCAACATCCCTGTCGGTTGCCCCTGCGCGTTCAACTCCGCCTGAAGCGGCTCTGCCGCGCCGTAAGGATAGACGAGCGTCAGGTTCCATGTATTCGGGTTGTTTCCTGCCCGCTGTAATGTGATGTCATAGGTATGCACCCATCCTCTAGGTAGCCCGGGCGACGATTGCCCAAGAATCGCCAATGAACTGTAGTAGTGCCGTCGCCACACGACCCGCGGACCATACGGGTTGTAGACCACCAAATCGTCAGCTGGACGATACGCCTCGACGCCGGCTGCCAGGTTGACCGGGTCGCCTGCGCTGGGCGCATACAGCGGATAGACACCCTCCGGTCCGCACGACCCACCACCGCCCGGCGGCTCCCCTCCATCTCCGGGGTCAGGAACCGGACACCCCGGCGGGTCAAAGGGACAGGTGCCTTCCCATGGCGGCGGAGGCGGTTCTAATCCCGGAGGTGGGTCTCCTTCCTTATTCGGTCTCTCATCCGCTAAGGCAATCGCTGTGAAAAGAAGTAGTGCGAAGCAGCCATAGATGAACCGACGCATTTCGCTCGTCCTCCTTACTTCTCAGGTAATGGAACTTGCGAAGAGGAGGCTGCTGTCATGGGCGCAAGCTCCAGCTGCTGTGCCAAACGCTTTGCCTCCGCCATCTTTCGCTCTTGTTCCTGACGGCGTGCCAGCACCTGACGCATTCCCTCCAGAGACCTTCGTGCCTGAGCCAGAAGCAACGAGTTGCGCTTCCCCGCCAGACGCTCGGGACGGTTCACCCCTTGCTCCAGGGCCGCGACAGAGCGGTCTGGGTAGCCCAGATGTGCCCAAATCGCCCCCTGCCACAGCCACGCCCGCTCCGGCAACGCATTGCCCAAAGCCAGCGCGCGAAGCACCATCCCCTCGCCCGACTCGCCAAACTGTTTCACCACCTCGAAGGCCTCCAGCGCTTCACCATACCGCCGTTGCCGGTACAGGCTGACGCCCAACCCATACCAAGCCTGCGCCAGTACGACAGGCGAAACGCCTTCCTTCATAGATACGATGGTGCGGTAATGCTTCTCCGCACCAAACGGGTCACCCTGGTACGAACACGCTTCCCCTACTCCCAGCAACGCGTAGGCCGCTGCGGTGCGCCCCACCTCGTCCGTGCGCGCGGAAAGGTTCCGGGCAATCTGCAGCAGCCGCGTCTTTGCCGACTCCAGCAGCTTGTACCGTTCCTCACCTGACACAGGCGGCTGTGCCCAAAAACGGGAGAGATACACAAAGCCTGTCTGCAGTAACGCCTCCGCTGCGATGTCGGGCTTAGCCAGAGGATCATCCGCCACCTGTTGGAACAGCCTCTGCGCCTCGTCGAACTGCCTGTCGTTGAGGCGATAGTAGGCGACCATCCAGCGCGCCTCCACTCCTACTGTTGTGCGTGGGTAGTCCTGCATCAACTTCTCAAACAGCGGACGTGCCTCTTCCCGTTTACCCTGGCTTTTAATGGCATACGCTTGTCGGAGCAGGCTGTCGGGGTCGGTAGAGGTATCTTGCTGAAGGTTCAGGCTAACGAAGGCATACGGCAAAACGAAGGGATCTGTACCCCCCGTTGGCTGGAGAGTAGAAATACACATCAACACCAGTGCTATGGTGATGTTTACTTTCATGCTCGCTCTCCCTCTAAGCAGTTTGTTCTATTATAACATAAGACTTGTGACATTGCAAGCCTTTTTGCGGGGGTGGGGCAAAAAAATCGTGCAGGGTTCGTCCGCGCGACACCTACCCCTCCACCACCCCCACGGCATCGCGGACGGTGTATGTGCCGTCCAGAGTAATTTCCACCCCCCGTGCCCGTAGCAGTTTGGCGTCGCGCCGCGCCAGCAGTACCCGCGAGAAGCCCAGACGCGCCGCCTCGCGCACGCGCTGCTCCGTGTGAACCACGGAGCGCACCTCGCCCGCCAGCCCTATCTCGCCAAACACCACCATATCGGGGGGAAGGGGCTTGTCCTTCAGGCTGCTCACCACTGCCAGCGCGACGGCTAAGTCGGCAGCGGGTTCGCGCACAGTGATGCCGCCCGCCGCGTTGACGAACACGTCCTTGTCACTCAGGCGCATGCCTGCTCGCTTCTCCAGCACCGCCAGCACCATGTTCACGCGGTTATAGTCCAGACCCGTTACCTGTCGGCGCGGCTGGCTGAGGTACGAGTGGGTCACCAGCGCCTGAATCTCCACCAGCAGGGGGCGCGTGCCCTCCATGATGGCGGTCACCACCGAGCCTGGGCTGTGCGTCGGCCGCTCCGACAACAGCCATTCGGAGGGGTTCTGCACCGCCACCAGCCCCTGCTCGCGCATCTCGAACAGCGCGACCTCGTCGGTGCTGCCAAAGCGGTTCTTGGTGGCGCGCAGGATACGGTAGTTCAGATGGGGGTCGCCCTCGAAGGTCAGTACGGTGTCCACCAGATGCTCCAGTGCCTTCGGTCCCGCCAGCGCGCCCTCTTTGGTGACATGCCCCACGAGGAACACCGCAACGCCCTGCTCCTTCGCCACCCGCTGCAACGCCACCCCACACGCCCGCACCTGTGCCACCGTGCCCGGCGCACTCTCCAGCTGGTTCGTTTGGGTGGTCTGCACCGAGTCCACCACGACCAGCGCGGGCTGCAGGTGGTCGATCTGCGCCAGTATCGCCTCTAGGCTGGTTTCCGACAGCACGAACAGGTTGACGCCCGTCACGCTCAGCCGTTTCGCCCGCAGTTTAATCTGGTGCGCGCTCTCCTCGCCCGACACATACAGCACCACACGCTCGTGGCTGAGGAGGTCTGCCACCTGCGTGAGAAGGGTGGACTTGCCCACACCTGGGTCGCCGCCCAGCAGCACAAGAGAACCGGGCACAATCCCTCCGCCCAGCACTCGATCCAGCTCCGTGATGCCTGTCGACAGGCGGGGCACATCTTCTGCTGATACCTCCGCGAGCCGAACGGGTTGCGCCGCGCCCAGTGGCGCCTTGCGCTCGGCACTTCGCTTGGGAAGGGGAGTCACGACCTCTTCCACCAGACTGTCCCACGCGCCACACTCTGGGCAGCGACCCATCCATTTGGGCGACTCATATCCGCACTGCTGGCAGACGAAGCGGGAGGACGATTTAGGCATGGCTGGTTTCCTTTACCGCGTTTTCAATCGCCGTCTTCAGTCGGTGTAACCCCTCGTCTGCCTCCTCGCGCGACAAGTTCAGCGGGGGCAACAGGCGGATGGTGTTCTCACCGGTGGCGTTCACCACCACGCCCTCTTGTAGCGCCTTGCCCACCACCGCTCTGGCGACAGGCACGTCGAGGTCAAAGCCAATCATCATGCCTGCACCGCGTATTTCGGTAACTGGCAGAGTCTCGCGCCATGAGGCAATCTGTTGGCGGAGATAGTCGCCCATCGTGCTTGCGTTGTGCAGCATACCCTCCGCCTCAATGGCTTCGATGGTCGCGAGAGCGGCGGCAGCGACCACCGGACCGCCCGCGAAGGTGGAGCCGTGGTCGCCTTTCTCCAGCACGTCTGCCGCCTCGCCCCGCGCCATGCACGCCCCGATAGGCAACCCGCCGCCCAGCGCCTTGGCGGAAGTCAGGACGTCGGGCGCGATACCCAGTTGTTGCCACAGAAACCACGCGCCCGTGCGCCCCATACCGGTCTGCACCTCGTCGAAGATGAGCAACGCACCCACCTCGTTGCAGCGTTCGCGCGCCGCGTGGAGGAACTCAACGCTTAGCGGATGCACACCGCTTTCGCCCTGAATTGGCTCCAGAATAACGGCGCAGGTGCTGGGAGTAATGGCTTCGCGCAGGGCAGGCACATCGTTGCGCGGCACCACGCGCACACCGGGCACCAGCGGCTCATAGGGCTTCTGATACTTTGCCTGTGCCGTCACCGACAGCGTGCCAAAAAGCCGTCCGTGGAACGCTCCCTCCACTGCCACAATCTCGATGGCAGGCGGTTCCTTGCGCTTGCCCCACTTGCGCGCGATTTTGAGTGCGCACTCGTTCGCCTCCGCGCCGCTGTTGCAGAAGAACACTTTGTCCATACCCGCCACGGCGGTTAACTTCTGCGCCAAACGGAACTGCGGCTCGGTGTAGAACAGGTTGCTGACGTGAATCAGTCGCGTTATCTGCTGCTGCACCGCCTGCACCACGCGCGGATGGCAGTGCCCCACCGCGTCAACGGCGATACCTCCCAAAAAGTCGATGTAATCCCTGCCGCTCGCATCCCACAGTCGCGCCCCGCAGCCCTTCACGAACAGCACCGGCTGCCGCGCGTAGGTGGACATGATGCATTGCGCATCAATAGTCTGTAACTCTTGTAGAAGACTCTCTCCCTCCATCGTTCCCCTTCTCCTTAGATAACATAATGGTATCGCATTTGGTAGAGGTTGGGCAAGGTGGGGTCAGGGCAGCTGGGCTGGACGGGCTCGGTCACGTGACACGTGCATAGGAAGCCCTTGACGACGGGGAATGAAGTACTGGATAATGCTGATTGGGGAGTGATACCTATGGTTCAAACGTTGGAGCAACCGAAAACCGTTCCCATCCCGCGCCGTCGGTTCACGCGCGAGGAGTACTACCGCCTGGCAGAGATAGGATTCTTTCAGGGGGAACGGGTCGAGCTCATTGAGGGAGAGATTGTGAAGATGTCACCCATCAGTCCGTTGCATGGGGAGGTCGTGACTCTGCTGGCGGAGCGACTTTGGCAACTGTTTGGGGAGGGCTACCGCGTGCGGGTGCAACTGCCGCTCTCTTTGGGCGATAGCGAACCCGAACCAGACATCGCCGTCGTGCCGGGCAAGGTAGGCGACTACGTTCACGCGCACCCGACGACCGCCCTGCTGGTAGTGGAGGTGGCGCAGACGTCACTGGAGTATGACCGCGAGGTAAAAGCCCCCCTGTACGCGCGGGCAGGCATCCCCGAATACTGGATTGTGAATCTGGATGGACACTGCATCGAAGTCTACCGTGACCCCGCGCCGATGGGCGAGGGCTATGGCTACCGTTCGCGACGGATTTACATGATGGGCGAGCCGATAGCCCCTTTGCAGAAGCCGGAAAGCGCGGTAAAGGTAGATGAACTACTCCTCCCCTGAACTCACCTTGAAGCTCCTGTCCCAGAATGTTATAATGCCCTCAGAAAGCCTGTGCATTCAACGAGGAAGGTTTGCATGATAGACCCGAAAGTGTACCGCGACATGGGCTTGAGCGACCAGGAGTACCAGCGCATTGTGGAACTGCTGGGACGGGAGCCCACCTACACCGAGCTGGGCATGTTCGCCGTGATGTGGTCAGAGCATTGCGGCTATAAATATTCGCGCCCCATCCTGCGCCGATTCCGAGAGTACCGCCAGGCAATGGAGGGCGGCGCACTGGAGAACGCGGGCGTGGTGGACATCGGCGACGGCTGGGGCATCGTGATGAAGGTGGAGAGCCATAACCATCCGTCAGCGGTAGAACCCTTTCAGGGCGCAGCGACGGGGGTAGGGGGCATCCTGCGCGATATTTTCACGATGGGCGCACGCCCGATTGCCCTGCTGGACAGCCTGCGCTTCGGCCCGCTGGACAACGCCCGCAACAGGTACCTCTTCACCCACGTGGTGGGGGGCATCTCGTGGTATGGCAATTGCGTGGGCGTGCCGACCGTTGCTGGAGAGGTCTATTTCCACAGATGTTATTCGGGCAACCCGCTGGTCAATGCAATGGCGGTGGGTCTTGTGCGCATCGACAAGATTGCACGGGCGCGCGCGGAAGGAGTGGGCAATCCAGTGCTTTACGTCGGTTCCAGTACCGGACGCGACGGTATCCATGGCGCGACCTTTGCCAGTGAGGAGCTGACTGAGGACTCGGAGGCGAAACGCCCCAACGTGCAGATGGGCGACCCCTTCGCCGAGAAACTGCTCATCGAAGCCACGCTGGAAGCGCTGGCAACCGGCGACGTCGTGGGCATTCAGGACATGGGCGCAGCGGGATTGACCTGCTCCACCAGCGAGACCGCCTTCAAGGGCGGTACGGGCATGGAGATCGACGTGCTGAAAGTGCCTCGCCGAGAGGAGGGGATGACTCCCTACGAGGTGATGCTCTCCGAGTCGCAGGAGCGGATGCTGTGTATTGTCAAAAAGGGGCGTGAGGAGGCAGTTGCCAGCATCTTCCGCAAGTGGGGGTTAAACGCCGTTGTCATCGGGCAGGTGACAGACGATGGCATCCTGCGCGTGAAGGAAGGCGAGCAAATCGCCGCCGAGTTCCCTGCCGCCTTCCTGACCGACGCCTGCCCGACCTACACGCTGAAGGCGGAAGAGCCAGCGTACATCGCCCGTGTGCGCGAGTTCAACCCCCTGCACCTGCCCGAACCCGAAGACTTGAACCGCGTGTTGCTGGGGCTGCTGGCATCGCCGTCTATCGCCAGCAAGCGATGGGTATACGAGCAATACGACCATATGGTGCAAACGCAAACCGCCTACCTGCCGGGCGGCGATGCGGCGGTGCTGCGCCTGCGCGGGACAGGAGGCAAGGGTATCGCCCTGAAAATCGACGGGAACGGACGTTACTGTTATCTGGACCCCTTCGTGGGCGGGATGCACACCGTTGCCGAATGCGCGCGCAATATCTCCTGCACGGGTGCGAAACCGCTGGCGGTGACCGACTGCCTGAACTTCGCCAACCCCGAGCGTCCCGAAATCTTCTGGCAGTTCGAGCGGGCAGTGGACGGCATCGCTACCGCCTGCGAGGTGCTGGAGACGCCCGTCATTTCCGGCAACGTCTCCTTCTACAACGAGACGCCGGATGGCGCGGTGTTTCCTACCCCCACCATCGGCATGGTAGGTCTGCTGGAGGACGCGACGCTACACTGCAAGGCGAGTTTCCGACGGGCAGGCGATCGGGTAGTTCTGCTCATCCCTGAAGGCTGGCGTGACCCGCTGCAGGGGCTGGGCGGCAGTGAGTATCTGGCGGTGGTGCATGACATCGAGGCGGGTGCGCCGCCTGCGCTGGACATTGATGCAGAGAAGCAACTGCAAGCCTGCGTGCGCGAGGCGATTGCGCAGCGGCTGCTGCACAGCGCGCATGACTGCTCTGACGGCGGTCTGGCGGTGGCGCTGGCGGAGTGCTGTCTGCCCGTGCTGGGCCAGGTGAACGGTGGAGAAGGGCTAGGGGCAGACATCGCCATAACTACCGAGGATCGCACCGACGCCGCGCTGTTTGGCGAGACCGCTTCGCGCATCATCGTGTCGCTACCGCAAGCTAACCTGCCGCGCCTGCGGGAGATTGCCCAGACACACGGCATCGAGGCGCGTGAATTGGGCACGGTAACTGCGGAGCATGTTCTTCGCATCGCAGTGAACGGACGAGAGCGTATCTGCATACCGATAGACGACCTTCTGGATGCCTACGAAGGAGCCATTCCGCGCCTGCTGCAGCTGGAGGGAGGCGCGTGATGCCGATAGACATCACGACCCTGCCTGAAACCGTGCAGCGCGTCCTTGCCGAGGTGCAGCAGCACCCGAAAGTGGTGGCTATCTTCCTGTTCGGCTCGTGGGCGCGTGGCGAGCAGATGCCCATCTCCGACGTCGACATCGCCGTGCTGCTCGATAACCCCGATAAGCGCGACGAAGCGGACATCGGCAGCATGTACTCTCCCACCGTTGACCTTGTGCTTTTCCATCGGTTGCCAGTGCGCATTCAGTTTCAGGTTCTGAAAGAGGGGCAGCCGCTGTTCGTGCGGGATGAGGAGAAGCTCATCGAGACCACCTTTCAGTTGATGCGTCAGTATCACGAGATGGAGTGGATGTACCGCCGCTATTATGAGGAGATACTGCGATGAGGTTAGCCGAATGCATTACTAATGGGGAGGCGCGAGGGTGAATACAGACTGGAGCAGGGTCGCCGAGTTCGTAGAAAAACATGACATTCGCTTCTATCCCCGCTCGGTTCGGCAAGGAGAGGGGTTCGAAGTCGCTTTTGCAAAACAGGACTCGCACGGATTTGTAGTCAGTGTGTCGCCCCTACCCACGCCTGAGCCTGCTGACGCAGTGCTTCTGGAGGATGTGTATCTCTATCCGCTGGACTGGCACAACTATCTTGCATTAGGTGACCTGCTCGATCTGCGTCCCAGCGTTTGCACGAAGCCTCGTTCCTTCGGCACGGGTGACCGCTTGGGCATGGTCACGGCAGCGCACCTGCAAGCGTTGAGAAGCCATGATGTGTTCCCTGTGCTTGCCCAGCAGTCACCGCGGGAGCTGGTGCGCACCGGGCGTGATTTCCGTGACGTGATTTTAAGCGCGGTCAGCGGCGTGCTGGAATCTGGATACACTGGCAGATTCGGGGCGGATGCCGACCACATCAAGCATGAACAACAGCTGCGGCAGGCGATCGAGGCAGGCTATACAATGTACACTATCGACGTCAGCGACCGCATGCGCGATGTGACCCAGCTCACCCAGCCGGAAATTGCGGACAAGGCTCGCGCGCTATCACCGCTGAGCCAGAGCATCATCCGCGACCATGCGAACATGACTCTTCGTACCGAGAATGGGTTCCGTTACACGTTGCAGGCAGAGCGGCTGGTGCAGTCTGCCATCACCTTCGAGGATGCGGTGCAACAGGTGGTTCGTTTCTACGAAGTGCTGAAGAAGCATCTTGCCGCGTTTGACCTCGAGGTCTCTATCGATGAGAGCGCGCGGGTGACCACGCTGGAAGACCATCTGTACGTAGTAGAGTATCTCCAGCGAAGTGACGTGCGGTTGTGGAGTTTGGCGCCCCGCTTCCCCGGCGAGTTCCAGAAAGGAATAGACTTCGTGGGCGACCTGCAGGAGCTGGAGAAGGCGTTTGCCCTTCATGCCGCACTTTGTCAGCAGCTGAAGGGTTATCGTCTCAGCCTGCATTCCGGCAGCGATAAGTTCAGCATTTATCGCCTCTTCTGTGAGGCAACAGGCGGCAACTTTCATGTGAAGACCTCTGGTACCAGCTGGCTGCAGGCAGTGCAGCTCATCGCACAGACCGACCCCACGCTTTTTACCGAGCTGTACCGTTTCTGTCTGTTGCATCTGGAGGAGAGCAAGCAAGCCTATCAGGTCTCCCTGTCTGCCGGGCAACTTCCACCGATGCCCCCGTCGGATTTGGGAGACTTTCTTGCGAGACCGTCGGTGCGTCAGCTATTCCACATCTCTTACGGCGTTTTGCTGGAAGAGGCGGGTAGGGAGATACGGAGCCTGCTCCATGCGCACGAGCAGGAACATTATCGTCTCGTGGCGGAACATATCGAGCGACACCTGCAAGCGCTGCAGTCGGTGAGGTGAGCTGTTGAACCTGCGTATCGCGATTGTCAACTCGAGCAGCTTCGGCAAGTACTTCCCGGAGCACCTGGAGCGGCTGAGCGGACTGGGAGAGGTTGCGCGCTTCGACTTTCCGGTCAACATCGACGGCAAATCGTTGGCGGACGCGCTGCGCGGATACAACGTGATTATCGCCAGCGTCAAACCCTACTTCACCCGCGAGTTTTTCGAACACAAAGACGAACTGTTGCTGCTCGCGCGGCACGGCATCGGCGTGGACAATGTAGACCTGAACGCGGCGCGTGCCAGAGGGGTAGTGGTCACCAAAGTAACACCGTGGGTGGAGCGGGAGGCGGTGGCGGAGCTGGCAGTGACCCTGTTACTGGACATCCTGCGCATGACGCACGAGGCGCGCCACGCGGTTTACGAGAGCCGCTGGGCAGAACGCGCCCGCTTCGTGGGCTGGGAAATCCAGGGCAAGACGGTGGGCATCATCGGCATCGGCAACATCGGCAGCCGGGTGGCGGAGATTTTGCGTAACGGCTTCGGCGCGAACACCATTGCTTATGACCCCTACCTGCATCCTGATACCATCCTTGCCCGCGCTGCGGAGCCGGTAGGGCTGGACGAGTTGCTACAGCGCTCCGACATCATCTCCCTCAACGCCTCGCTGAACGAGGGCAACTACCACATGCTGTCGCACCGCGAGTTCGGGCTGATGAAGCAGGGGGTGTTCCTCGCGAACACCGCGCGCGGCGAGTTGATCGACGAGGACGCGCTGGTCGCCGCCCTCGAGTCGGGGAAGGTGGCAGCCATTGGCATGGACGTGGTGGAGGGCGAGCCGATTGACGGCAACCACCGCCTGCTGCAGTATCCGAACGTGCTGATTGTGCCCCACATCGCCGCCTACACGCGCGAGTCGCTGCGCCTGATGGGCGAGAAGGTCGTGCGCGATGTGGAGAGCGTCGCCCGTGGCGAGATGCCGGAGGATGTGGTTGTTCCCTGATGGGGGAATGAACCTCTGGTGAGATTGCAATCGGGAGGGCGAACCTCCTGGTGAGCCGAAAAACATCAATCGACTCGGCGCGAGCCTCGCCCTCCCAAAGTGCGGACTCAGTAAAGCGGTCTTATCTTCACGTTGCGGAACCAGACCTCATGCCCGTGATTCTGCAGTCCAATGTATCCGGGTTTTACCATCTCCTTGTAGGCGTATTTGAACTTATTGGGTGTTCCGTCGGGGTTTTTACCGGCCTCTGTCCACTGGCTGAGGTCCACGTCCACGATTTTCTCTCCGTTCATGAACGCCATCAGGTGGCTATCGCGGCAGCAAATGCTCAAGCTGTTCCACTCGCCGGCAGGGCGAGCCGCGTTTTTCAACGGAGCCACGATGTCGTACAGCGCGCCGCAATCGTGCTTGCCAGGGTTCGGTCTGCCGTAGCTGTCCAGAATCTGGATTTCCATGCCCGTGTTGACCGGGTCGTTGCGGTCCCAGATGCGCACAAAGACGCCGCTGTTGGCATTGGGCGACATCTTGAAGTCGAGGCGCAGCACAAAGTTCTTGTACTGTTCGTTGGAATATAGAAAGCCTCCACCTTTGCCGGTACAATAAATCGTTCCATCCTCCACCCGCCAAGCTTCTGGAGGGTCGGCAACCGTCCAGCCCGAGAGGTCATTTCCATTGAACAGGAGCTTCCACCCGAAGCGTTGTTCGCGTGGGGAGAGGGTGTTGTGTTGTTGAGCGACTGCAGCAGTACACACGCACAACGTTATCCAGAGCCACAACCCTGAGCGTCGCATGGCTATTTACCTCCTCGCAATGGTCTTCTAAGCTGTATCTCTTCGCTATACTGGCGCCGGAAACCTGCCCAATCATGCTTTGGCATCCTCTGGACTGAGGCGGCGCCGTGCGGCTTCGTAGACCATCAGTGCAGTTTCCGCGATGAACTGCGCGGCAGTACGGCGGTTCTCAAAGCCGCGGGTAAGCACCACGAGCGTAAAGCATCCTGCGGGCATCCAGATAACCGCCGAGTCATGGTGGTGTCCGCTGATTTCTCCCGTCTTGTTTGCCACTTTCGCTTCGTCGGGTAACAGGTAGGGTATCTGGTCGCGGTAGAACTGCTCACGCATGATGTTCAGCATACGCTCGCAGCCCGACGAGGAGACCAGCGGCGTACCATCCACAGCGCGTATTTCGCCCTGTGCCATCCACTTCAGTAGGTCGGCAATCTCGGTGGCGCAGCAGAGGTTCTCTCTTCCCTGTTCGGCGGCAGCGAAATCATACATCTTGCGCTGCAGAGTGGTGTGGCAGAAACCCAACAATCGCAGAAACTCCTGCACCTTCTCCACGCCCACGCGGTCAATGAGCATGTTGGTGGCGGTATTATCGCTCAGCACAATCATCAGCACGGCAAGGTCGTGCAGAGTCAGCTCCAATCCGGTGCGCAGTTCGCGCAGGATGCCGGAGCCGGGCGTACGGTCGCAGTCGCGCAGAGGCATCTTCTCCTGCCAGTCGATCTCGCCTCGTTCCCTCAACCAGAAGAGCGCGGCAAGCAGGGGAACCTTGATGACACTGGCAGAGCGGAATACAAGGTCGCTGTGAATATCTACCTGCCAGTCGAAGTCCACGCCCCGGATTGCCAGCCCCACTTCGGCGGGGGAAGAGCCTATCTTTTCGGAGAGTTTCTGATCTATTCCCTGTCCCATCGGTGCGCACCCCGACATGCGCGAATTGCGTTCACGCTGAGCGTATAGTTAGTTGTACAGTCAGTTTCGCCCCCTCCTCCCATATTCTCCTGCTGGGGTGAAGGAATCCCCGCTTCGTAATACAAAAGGGTAGGGTGTGAATGCATGTGTCGGGTTTGAGCCTGTCTTCTCAGCGGTTTCGCAGACACGCTGGTTTACTGGATTCTGAACGCGGAGATAATTCGTTTGCTGGAGGCAGGGAAGGCGTAAAAGGGATGACTGCTTTCTGGCGCCGATGGATGGGGCGCAAACAGGTCATACTGTCTCTGGGCAAAGGCGCGGAGCTTCGTCAGCTTACCATGCAGGATGCACCCGCGCTATACGCACTCACCGTGCGAAACAGGGAACGGCTTCGTCGGTGGATGACCTGGGTGGACTTCGTGAGCAGCGAGGATGATACGCGCGGCTTCATCCGGGAATCGCTTCGCAATTTTCGTGCAGGACGCACTCTGCAGATGGGTATCTGGTGGGACAACACTCTGGTGGGCACCATCGGGCTGTTTCGCACCGCCAGCGCAGAGCCGGAAGCGGAAATCGGTTACTGGATCGACGAGTCTGCAGAAGGGCAGGGGTTAGTCACCCGTGCCGCCAGGGCGCTAACTCAGTATGCCTTTGAGCACTGGCAGGTGCCAACGGTGCGCATCCGCGTAGAGCCCGACAATGTGCGCAGCCGCGCTATCCCCGAAAGGCTGGGCTTCCGTCTACGTGGGGAGGTCGAGGAAGACTGGGCAGATGGCAGTCACCGCACCCTGCTGGTATATGTGATGCACGCTTCGGATTTTCAGAAAACAACTCAGTAAAAGAGCCGCAGAGCAAGCTATAACTACAGGCAGAGCCATCCTCAGTACCATTCCCTTTTGCCTTCCCTGTGAAATATTTCACGGGAAAACCGCGTCTGCACGCATTTTGCTATTGAAAATGTTGTTTTCGGTGAGGTACACTCAGAGCACCAGGCACACAGGAGGTGTTCGCCATCGCACGGTCAACACACGAGCACGATGAGGGGCGCAGACGCTTCCTCAAAGCCTCTGCGCTGGGTATAGCCATGGTGGTGAGCGGTTCGCCCGTCATCGGTGGCTTAGCGCAGCAAATGGAAAACGTTTCGAGACCCGACAGGAGGACAGGAGAGATGGAGATCGTCAAAATCGTAGCGAAGCCGCTACCCGAGAAAGTGTACAACACCGAGAGCGTGGGCATTTCCCGCAAAACGCATGATGAACATTACAAGTTGTATCAGGGCTATGTGAATAAGGCGAACGAAATCCGCGAGAAGCTGGCTGCCCTAGACAAGGACCCGGCGAAGGCAAACCAGACTTACTCCGACATCCGCGTGCTCAAGGTGGAGTATACCTTTGCGCTGGGTGGGGTGAAGAACCACGAACTGTACTTCGACATTCTGGGCGGCAAGGGCGGCGCGCCGACTGGCCCTGTGGCGGAGTGGATCAACAGGTATTTCGGCTCGTATGAGGCATGGGCACAGGATCTGAAGGCTACCGGCATCGCCGCGCGAGGCTGGGTATGGCTCGCGCTGGACCACGACGACGGAAGTCTGTTCAACTACATCGGCGATGCACAGAACACGTTCCCCATCTGGAACGCCACGCCCATTCTTGCGCTGGATACTTATGAGCACGCCTACTACTATGACTTCCAGACCGCGCGTGCCAAATATATCGACGCCTTCCTGCAGACGATTGACTGGGACGCGGTGAACGCGCGACTGGAGCAGGCGCTGAAGATGTACAACGCAGGACGATAAGAGAACCAACCAACGGTATGGGGGGCAACCTGTTCAGGTTGCTCCCATTTTTCATGATTCGACAGGCAACGCCAATTGAGCCTTCTCTTCCGCGCGGGGCATGAGCCGATACCTCTCCTCGATACACCCCAATTGCAGGCGGCGCAGTATCATCTCATGATATGTCGGGTCGATCTCGGCGGAGACAAAGTTTCTATGCAGCCTTCGGCACACCTCCAGCTCGGAGCCGCTACCTCCAAACAGCACCAACACGATGTCTCCGGGCTGCGTGCAGCTGAGTATCAGCATCTCCGCCAGCTTCTGCGGAATCTGGCAGGCGTGGATTGTTTTCTCCCTGCTGACGTTCTTCACCAGGTCGAAATAGAACCAGCTGTAAGGCATTCTGCCTTTCGAGCCATTGGCGAGGTTCTGTTTGATGCGTTTGTCCGTTGGGTTCTGGTAGGGTTGCGCAACCTGATCCTTATAGAAGCGGTTGCGCTCACTCTTGCGACAGTGCAGGATGCTTCGGTGGGCAGTGGTAAAACGGCGCGTGGGCTGTGTCCCACATTCGTATTGTATATCCAGACGTAATCGTGAACTGCGTAGCAGGCTTCGTCCAGAAACTTCACCCGCAGATAGGCGTTCTGCTTCGGATAGTTCATCAGGAACATGTTGCCGTCGTCTTTCAACACCCGAAGCGACTCTCGTGCCAGTTCGATGTACCATTCAATATACTCCTCGAAGCTGCGCGTATAGGATTTATCCCCGTATTTGATGCCTACATTGTAGTCCGGGTCGCCGTACACCATATCGACACACTGGTCGGGGAGCGACTTGAGCAGGTCCATCACATCGCCCAGGTAAACTTTGTTCAGATATTGTGGTGGAAACTCATGAACCACCCAGCTTCACCTCCTCTGCAGACGGTACTCCGCCTTGCGAATCAGGCGGATGGAATCCAGCCTCTACACATCGTCGAAAGTGTAAAGGTATAATCGAACGCTTGTCGTTGGATAAGCCAGCCCCCGTCTCCTTCGAGACTGTTTCAAAACATAGCAGGCATTTATTTCCTTGACATTCATTTTGAGTTCTTTCGCTTTCTGCACATAGAAGCAAACCGGGTGAAACAGTTGGTAGATCGCGAAGTCTTGCAGGAAGCTGCTTTTGGCTTCCAGCACCGTCACGGTACTCTGATATTCCAAAGTCAGGTCTATTTCCATCTGCTGCTCTACCGCACGAATTCTCGAGTTCCCAACCGTGTACTCAAGGTCTATACGGGTGCGTCCAGGCACATAGATTTTCGGTGATGCTACCACATCCTCGTACAGGAAATCATGCAAGATGTGCTGGTTGAAAACAAGGGACAAAACGCTCGACTCACCAGTATCCAGGTCGTTCAGCAGGCTCTTACGGTATCGCCAAATAGTTACCTCATGCTCCTCAATCTCTTCGAAGATATGGTACCACTTTTCCAGCTCCCGGATAAACTGGTGTTTACCTTTACCTACATGAGCTACACAATAACCTCGCTGCCGAATTGTTTCCGGCAGTACAGAAATAGTATCTACTTTTGTCGCGTCGTATTGATTGCCGAAGCCAACTTTAGATGCCACCCTTTTGACGTCTTCGTTGGTGGAGTTCCACTTCCCCCGCTGTTCGCACTCGCAAAACAGCATCTCCAGCACTTGTTGCTTCTTTGACAGAGTATCCCGTTGTTTCCTCATCGCCACGCTGGTGTCGTGCCAAGTTTTGCTTCATAGCCGAAAAATCATATCATGCCTGATGTCAATATGTCCAGCCTCCTCCAGTCTCCAGCAGCTGCCCAAACTGCCCGACGCCGAAGCGTTGCGCCTCCGGGAACGCCTTAATCCGCAGGCGGAAGACCACCTCGCGGTCGGCGCGGAAGCCCAACGGATTGTCGATATACCCCAAGCTCATCTCCCAGCAGTGCAAATCCCACGTCAACAGCAGTTGTCTGCCTTCAAACCGTTTCACATAACCGTTATAGGTGAGGTACGTCTGCACACGTAAGGGCAATCCGAAAACCTGCGTGTCCACCCACAGGCTGGCGTTCGCCCACTGACGGCGGATGGGGTCATAGACGCTGTTCAGATTCATCGAGAACGCCTGACTGCGTGCGCGGAGGTAGGCGCGCAGGTAGTTCCACTGCCCTTCGTTCAGGTTGAGAGTGGATTGCACGTTCAGAGTCCAGACGGGATTCGGCTGCCATTGTATTCCAAAGTTCAGGGGCTGCCAGGGGCGGCTCCCTCGCTGCCTGGTGAAAAGGTCATACCCCGTATACGCCCGCAGGGAAAAGGCGCGACCGGCGTTCCATTCCAGACCGGCGGAGACGAAATTGGTGGTGCCAGTGTGATCCGTGCGCAACGGGGTGAAACCATAGGGGCGCAGGTAACGATAGTCCATGTACCAACGGCTGTTCTGCCCGTAGCGCACCTGCCAGCTGGCGTTGCCTTGCAGGATGTACTGCGCGGTTCCGTCGCTGGTGAACACCTGCCGAAACAGCCCCGAATAGGTCAGGGAGGTTCTGTCCCCCACGGGCAGAGAGGGACTCCAGCGCGTTTCGAAGAGCAACCGCTGGATGGGCTGCCCTTGCGGCAGCTCGCGGAAGCTGCCCAGTCCCAGCTGCATCTGCAACCCCAAATCTCTGCCGAACAGCCGGCGGTCGGTGGTGGAGATGGTCAGTTCAGGGGTCTTTTCCAGTCCTCCGAAGGTGAACCCGCCTGTCTGTCCGCCGAGTGGCACGATGCGGTTGAAACTGAGGTTCCAGTCGAACTTCCCCGCATCGCCGCTCAGCATCGCCTGGGTGGCCAGTTGCTCCTGTTGAGAGCGCACCTCCTCACCCGATAGCGAACGAAAGCGCGACAGGTCGGTGGAAAGGGTGAGAGAGGCGCGAGTGCCCCAGCGCTGGTTCCAGCGGAGGCTGTTCACCGTCGAGTCCGAAACATAGCCTGCGCTGCTCTGCTGGCTGAGGCGCGACAGGATAGACAGGTTGCCGCCCGACCACGCCCGGCTCAGGCTCAGCTGCCAGCTGGAGGCGCGGGTATCTGAATAGTACAGATAGCTGCCGGAGCGCAGGTCGCCGGTGAGACGCGCGTCAAAGCCGAGCAACTTCTGTTCATGACGCAGCTGCGCCGTGACCGAGCGGGTGCCGCGGCTGCGGTCGTTCAGATAATACAGTGAAAGCAGTCCTGCCGCGCCACCGAGCAGATATTGCTGGTCGAAGCCCAGTCCGACGCCCTTCTTCTGCATCAGGTCGATGCGGGCGGTTCCGGCGTTATCGCCCAGCAGGTAGCCCAGCGCGGTTTTAATGTAATAGCCCTCCTCCACCGATTGCCCTACCTGTGGCAGCGTGCCTCGAGACAGACGGCGGTCTAAGGGAACCACTAAGGTGGGAATGGTAAACAGCCGCCTTCCGAGTGCGCTCAGGCTCACGTCACGCGCCACCAGCCGCTTGTCCACCACCACGTCCACCCGACCGGCGGAGAAGTGATAGTGCGGATGCTCCAGCAGGCAGGTGGTCATCTCTCCTCGTTGCAGGCGCGCGACGTCCTGTTCGCCCTCCAGCTCCTGACCAGAGAGGCGCACTGCCCCCTGCAGCTGATACTTCAAGAACTCGGGCAGCAGGTCTGCGCCCGCGCCCTCCAGCTGCCAGCGCCGCCGGCGGACATTGAGGCGCAACATCTCGCCTCTCGCGTCGACGCCGCCCCCTTCCAGCAGGACGCTCCCTTTGAACAGGTATTCGCCTCTGTCTAGATTGCCCTCTACCCCCTGCGCCTGAATGGTGTATTCGCGCCATCGGGCAAGGATGTCGGTGGCTTGCAGGTTGTTTTGCGCATCCAGAAACAGCGTGCCGAAGCGGTCGATGTCGATGCGCTCGGTCTTGCGAGAAAGGGTTCCCGATGGCTGTACGGCGGGCGTGGGTTCATCCACCTGAGCGAAGGCAGGCATCAGAGCAATGAAGAGATACCAGGCAATGGTGTTGAGAGCCTTCCATCTCTTCACTGCGTGGGCTCCTTTCTCCGTCGTGAGGCGCGTGCGCTCAGGGCGAGTAGCGCGGTGAAAAACAGAATGTAAAACCCGACGATAGCCCCGCGCGATGGGGTGGGGACGGTAAGGCTTGCCCACTCAGGCATGGCAAGCCACCGTACCGCCTTATCCACCATCCACGCGCTCAGCGCAACGGGCGCGGATAGCCACTCAGGTACCCAGGGCAGGCAGGCAATCACCAGCCCCATTGCCGTCAGCACCTGCACGGGCAGCGCGATGATGAGGTTTGCGATGGGCGCAATCAAAGACATTTGACCATAGTATAACGCGGTGAGCGGGGCAGACGCCACTGCGCAGACCACGCTGAACCCCAACGCAGCGAGAAGACCCCCTGCAGGCTTTAGTCTGCCACCCGTTACGCCAAAGGCAACGGCGTTCAAACAGCCTGAAGCGGCAACAATCGCGGCGACAAGGGTGAAGGAGAACTGAAAGCCGGGGTCCAGCAACGCCCCGGTATCGGCGAGTACAATCAGGAATCCCGCCAGTGCCAGCGAGGTGGGCAGGTCTAGCTCACGCTGCAGAGCCACTGCCCCCGCCACCAGTGTGCCCATCACCGCGGCGCGGAAAGAGGGTTCTCCTCCCGCCGCCACACCCACAAACAACCACATGACTGCAATCACGGCGAGCGCAGATACCCGACGGGACAGCCGAAGTAATCTGCACACCGCCCACACCGCCACTGCCAGCATCGAAACATGCGTTCCCGAAGGGGAAAGGATGTGAACTGTGCCCGTGTGGCGGAAACTTTCGCGAATGGCGTTATCCAGCCGTGTGCGGTCGTTCAGCACAATGGCGGCAGCGAGATGCCCTTCGCGCGTAGGCAGGTGATAGCGCAGGTTCTGGATTAATCGCCGGCGCAGGCGCGAGAAGAACACGCGCCAACCGGAGTCGCTCACCTTCACCGCGCGATAGGGGCGAAGGGTGCGCACCACCCCTCGCCGACGCAGGTAGTCCACGAAGGAAGCTCCAGAAGCTCCGAGCGCTTCGGGCAGCCGCATTCTGCCCTCCAGCCGTAATCTCTCACCAGCGTAGGGGGTATCCATCCGCTCTTCGGGCAGCTCTACCCACAGGTAGGTCGGGATATGGAACACCCGTTGACCTGCCTGTATGCTTCGGGCGCGAAAGACGAACCGACTGATGCCGCGTCGTTTGACAGGTTCGCTCACCACCTCGCCGACCACAAGCACCGCCTCACCGTGCGGTAGGGTTTCCCATAAAATACCGGCCTGTGCAGCGTGTCGAATGCCCTGTACACTACCCAGCCACATCGAGCAAAGTATCAGCATTGTCGTTGCGGTTGGCAGGTTCCGTCGTTGCCACAATAGCCAGAGAACGCCACTTGCCAGCAGACAGGCGTTCACAACGGCAATTGGAGAGAACGTGACCCCAGCCGCGGCGCCCAGCAGGTAGCTGCCGCAAAAGGTGGCCAACGGTCTGCCGTTCACCGCTTGAAGCACACCGGCTTGCCTGCCTGTGTTGTATGACGTGAGCACCGGTTTTGTCGTGTATGGTCATGCGTTAGGATTGTGAAACTCCGATTCTTCCGTCGTTTGGTTTGTTCCTGCGCTGTGCTGCGCGCATCACGCAACATCCGCAAGACTTGCTTTCGACCGCCGTTTGTTGATACCATTATGGGTGTCGGAGCCGGGTTTCGGGATGGTGACCAATGGGCGCTGATAAGGGTTTGTTTGACCGTCCGCGCGAAGAATGCGGTGTGTTCGGCATCTACGCGCCGGGGGAAGATGTGGCGCGTATCACCTTCTTCGGATTGTATGCGCTACAGCATCGCGGGCAGGAGAGCGCGGGCATTGCCGTCTCGGATGGCGAGCGCGTGCTGGTGCATAAGGAGATGGGGCTGGTCTCGCAGGTTTTCGACGAGGAGACGCTTGGCTACCTGCGCGGTCACATCGCTATCGGGCACACGCGGTATTCCACTACGGGTTCCAGCGTGTTGCGCAATGCTCAGCCCGTGATGTGCGAATCGCCTATCGGCACGCTGGCGGTGGCGCATAACGGCAACCTGGTGAACGCTTCCCCGCTTCGCCTGCGCCTGCAGGAGGCAGGGGTGCACTTCCACAGCACGAACGACAGCGAAATCATCGCCCGCCTGCTTGCCACGGAGCTGGCAGAGTTTCGCGACCCTGTGGAAGCCATGCGTCGCGTGATGCAACAGATTGCAGGCGCGTACAGTCTGGTCATCCTCACTCCCAATCACCTGATTGCCGCCCGTGACCCCTACGGCGTGCGACCGCTATGTCTGGGGCGCATTAACGGTCATCACGTGATTGCCTCAGAGACCTGCGCTCTGAACGTGGTGGGGGCAGATTTCGTGCGCGAGATTGAGCCGGGCGAGGTGCTGGTCATCGACGAAAACGGCTTGCGCGAGGAGCAGGCGGTGCCTCTACAACGGTACAGCCTGTGTATGTTCGAATTCATCTACTTTGCCCGCCCCGACAGCCACATCTACAACCGTACTCTGCACGAAGTGCGCCGGCGTATGGGGCAGGAGCTCGCGCGCGAACACCCTGCGCCAGGCGCGCAGGTGGTCATCCCCATCCCTGATACCGGCATCCCCGCCGCGCTCGGTTTTGCGCAAGCCAGCGGTATCCCGTATGCCGAAGGGCTGATTAAAAACCGCTACATCCAGCGCACCTTCATCCAGCCCGACCAGCGCATGCGCGAACTGGGGGTGAAAATCAAGCTGAACCCCTTGCGCGAGGTCATCTCCGGGCGCAAACTGGTGATGGTGGACGACAGCATCGTGCGCGGAACCACCACCGGCAAGATTGTGCGGATGCTTTTTGAGGCAGGCGCGAAGGAGGTGCATGTGCGAATCACCTCGCCTCCCATTCGTTATCCGTGTTTCTACGGTATCGACATGGCGACGCGCGAGGAACTGGTTGCCGCCTCGCACAGCGTGGAAGAGATACGCGAAATGATAGGCGCGACCTCGCTGGGATACCTCAGCATCGACGGGATGCTGCGGGCGGTGCGGATGAAGCGTCATCATTTCTGCCTTGCCTGCTTCGACGGCAGGTATCCTATCCCCGTGCCCCGCGATGTGAAACTGAGCAAGAATCTCTGGGAAGGGGAGGAGGAAGCGCCTCAGCCCGCCTTCTGCGGCAGTCCGGAGACAGAGAAGGAATAGATTGGCTATCGAAATCGTCTATCTACACAGCGAACCGTGCCCTGTGCGACGAAAATTGTCCATCCTCTGCTTCCTTCACAATTTCACCCTGCTAAACTTCTCAGAGGATTCCGATAATATCTGGTAGGGGTCATGCAGCTGAGAGGTCGTGAGCGTTACACGTCGCGGGAGGGGTGTGCCTGGTTGCGATTGCTATCGGAACAGCAAACCACCAGCGAACCGAAAACCGTGTCTCGCTGTTCGCAGGCAGGACGTGTGAAGCCCTCTCTTTACCGCGTGACCCGTGAACCTTCATCGCATGGGGGTGAGAAGACAAAATGGAAAACCTGTGCGCTTTCATGCACATCAACGAGGCCAACCTGAACCTGAGGAAGGAGTTTGTGGGCCTGGCGGAAGAGGACGTGCGTATCCTGAGGAAGCTGCAGCCCTGGGCAGAGCGCGTTGCCGGCGCTATAGCCAAAGAGTTCTACGATGCGCAGTTTGCCTTTGCTCCCACCCGCGCGTTCTTCGAGCGTTACGCACAGAAGAAAGGCGTCACACTGGAGGAGCTGCGCCAGAGCCTGGAAAAGACACAATCTCAATACTTCCGCGACATCTTTGACGAAGCGGCAGGCAGTGGTCAATTCGGTATAGACTACTTTGAGAGAAGGCTGCGCATCGGTTATGTGCATGTGGTCATAGACCTTCCTCAGAAGTGGTATGTGGGTAGTTACGTCCTCTACCAGCGTCTGGTGCGCAAGTACCTGCACCGCGACTTTCGCTGGAAACCTGCCTTCCGCGCCCGTGCCGAAGAGGCTATTTTCAAGGTGTTCAACTACGACATGCAGGCGGTGACCGACTCGTACCTGCTGGAGCTGGTGAGGCGCTTGCGTATAGAAATGTCGACCACGCACATCGAGCAGAACGCAGACCGAACCGAGAAAATGGAATGGACCTCGCAGCAAATGTCCATGCTGTTTGACGCACTGGACGCCCTATCACGTGGTGATTTGTCTCACCAGCTGTCCTCTTCGCAACGTCAGGGAGAACAGACCTTGCTGACACAATTTGACACTGCGGTAAGGTCGTTAGCGCAAGTGATAGCCGAGGGGCGCACTATCTCGCGCGAGGTGGTCGACGGCGTGAAGAAGGTGGGCGAATTGATGAACGCGCTGGTTAGCGTGGACGGTAGCAACTTCTCCGGCGACACGGTGGTGGAAATGCTGGAGCAGCTGCAGAGAGCGGTACACGAGGTAGCTAAAGGTGCGGAGTCCACCGCGCTTTCGGCGTCACGCGGAGTGGAAGGCGTCAGCGCGATTGTGGAGGATATCGGTCGTATGGCAGAGCAGTTGAATGACGCGCAACACGCCGCGCAAGAGGTGGGCGTGGTAGCTGTGCAAGGACGCGAGGGACTGTCGCGCTCCAAGCAAGCGATGGAGCGGCTTGAGCAAGATACACGCCAGCTGGCGGAACAGCTGCAGCAGCTGGTACAGATGTCCGCACGCATCGGCGGCATCCTTGGCACCATTGAGGAGATTGCCGGGCAGACCAACCTCTTGGCGTTGAATGCGGCGATAGAGGCGGCCCGTGCAGGAGAGCATGGACGCGGTTTCGCGGTGGTGGCGGATGAGGTACGCCGTTTGGCGGAACAATCCGCGCAAGCCACGCAGGAAATCCGCCAGATTATTCGGGAGGTCACACAGCAGGCAGAGAACGCTGCGCAGGCAATGGATGCCAATCTCGCCGCCGTGACCGACGGCGTCAGACAGTCGCTGGAGGTCGGGCAGGGGCTAAGTGCGATTCTGCAGTCTGTCGAATCGATTGTCCAGCAGGTGGAGCAATCTGCCTCTTCCGTACAGCGGGTACAGCAGAACGCCCAGCAGATGCTCAGCGAGATCGAGCACATCGCCGCCATCGCGCAGGAGTCGAGCGCCGCCGCAGAAGAGATGCTGGCATCCAGCACCAACGCCATCGAGTCTACCCGACAGGTAGCAACTGAGATTGCTCACGAGATGCAAGCGCTCGGGGGACTGATTGACAAACTGCGCTTCTCGATGGGGCGGTTCATTCTGAATGCAGAGGAAGCCAGGCATCTCGGTGACAAGGTGGAGATTTTCAAAAAATCGCACCTGAAGTGGGTGGAACGTTTGGAGAACCTCATCTACCGCGGTGTGCGCATCCCGCGCGAGGAGCTGGTATCGCACCGCAACTGCGCGCTGGGACAATGGTATTATTCGGTGGGTGAGACACAGTTCGGCAACCTGCCCGAGTTTCGCGCGATTGAGCCGCCGCACGAGAAGCTGCACCAGACCGCGCGACAGATTGTGGACTGCATCGACCGCAACGACCGAGCGCAGGCAGAGCGGTTGCTGGAGCAGGTACGCGGCATCAGCAAAGAGATAGTGGCAGGACTGGACCGCCTGCGCGAAGCCGCTGAAAGGCAGGAGACGACCTCGTTGCCCCGCGCGGCGTAACCACCGAACGTACGGAGAGCATGGAGAGAACCCATCTCTATGCTCTCCGCTTCCTCTGTGGTAAAGACCCTTCCATCAACATCCAGCAGGAAAATCTCGCAGCTGTAGCGAAATACTCACTGGTTCGGGACGTTCCACAGACCAAGCGAGGACGCAAGTTGCAGATGCTTTCATGGCGCTCCGTCTTGAGATGGACACAAGCGGAGGTTCTACTGCGGAGGTCCTGACATACGTGCTACCTAGGAGGAGCATCTCATGCGAGCGTTTCTTTGGCTGTTCATCATCGGGGTCGCGGCAGCGGTAAGCTTGCGCGGGGCGCAACCGCCCACGTCGTCGCCGCGCATATTGCATGACCCGCGTGAAACGCATCTGGCAAATGTACAGCAGTTGACCGACGGCGGCGAGAACGCCGAGGCGTACTTCTCGTTTGACGGAAAGAAAATCATCTTCCAGTCCACCCGACCGCCTTTCAAAGCAGACCAGATGTTCACGATGAATCCGGACGGCTCGGACGTGCGGCTGGTCTCGTCGGGCAAAGGACGGTGCACCTGCGGTTTCTTCTCGCCGGACGGCAAAAAAATACTGTATAGTAGTACCGACTGGTGGTCAGATGAACCACCCCCGCCGCCCGACCGTTCCAAAGGATACGTATGGGGGCTTTATCCGTACCGCATCTACATTGCAAACGCCGACGGCTCCAACCGCAAAGCGATTACCGACGGTGAGGGCTACAACGCCGAAGCCTCCTTCTCGCCGGATGGCAAGAGGGTGCTGTTTACCTCCGACAGGGACGGTGACCTAGACCTCTACGAAATGGACCTGCGAACCGGCAAGGTCAAGCGACTGACGAACGAGCTGGGTTACGATGGTGGACCGTTCTACTCGTGGGATGGCAAATACATCGTCTGGCGGGCAAGCCGCCCGCGCACCCCTGAAGAGATAGCGGACTACAAGGCATTGCTGAAGGAGCGTGCCATTCGCCCCATGAATCTGGAAGTCTGGGTGATGCGCTCGGACGGCACGGGTAAGAGGCAGGTAACGCGACTCGGAGGGGCGAACTGGGCTCCGTTCATGCATCCCGACAACAAGCGCATCATCTTCTCGTCCAACCACGAGGACCCGCGTGGACGCGAGTTTGACCTGTATATCATCAACGTGGATGGAACGGGCTTGAAACGCATCACCTATACGCCCGAGTTTGACGGCTTCCCCATGTTCTCGCGGGATGGGAAGAAGCTCATCTGGGCTTCGAACCGAAACAGCAAGAGACCAGGAGAGACCAACATCTTCGTGGCGGACTGGCGTGATTGAGTGCGATGTCGTTCAGTTTGTCGACCCATAGTGCGGAAGAGACGCGGCGGCTGGGCGAAGCGCTGGCGCAAGTGCTGCAACCGGGCGATGTCATCTGGCTGAGGGGGGATCTGGGCGCGGGCAAAACCACGCTGGCGCAGGGCATTGCCTCGGGGCTGGGCGTGCGCGAGCCCGTCCTCAGCCCTACCTTCACGCTCATCCGCGAGCATCGGGGGCGTTTGCCTTTCTTCCACGCGGATGCCTATCGGCTGGAAGGGGCGGAGCAGGCGGCGGACCTTGGGTTGCAGGAATACTTCGCACGGGGTGGGGTTTTCGCGATTGAGTGGGGCGAACACATCGCAGACGCTCTCCCTGAAGAGCGGCTGGAAATATTGCTGGAGGGAGGCGCGGATGAGCATCGGCGAATCACCATCCGCGCATACGGCGAACGCTACGAGCAACGCGTACAGCAGCTGGAGGAGGCTATTGCGACTGCTGGCTTTAGAGACAACGGGTGACATCTGTAGCATCGCTGCGGTGCAAGACGGTGAGGTAGCGGCAGCTTTTGCCTTCGCGCACAGGATGCAGCTCTCCACCCGTCTGATGCCGCTCATCGACCACCTGTTACACACCGCAGGATGGCAAATCGGAGAGGTGGACGCCTTTGCCACAGGTTTGGGACCAGGCTCGTTTACCGGCACGCGCGTGGGCGTGATGACCGCCAAGACCTTCGCGCAGGTCTACGCCAGGCCAATAGTTGGGGTATGCAGTCTGGACATCCTTGCGGCGGAATATACATTCATCCCGCACCACCTGATATGTGCGGTCATCCCCGCACGTCGCGGAGAGGTGTACGCTGCCATCTATGAAGGCGGTTCACCGATACCGCAACCGGTGGTAGAGCGGGCAGTGTATACTGCCGAAACGTTGCACAGTGCGCTCCTGCCCTATATCGCCAACGACGTAATTGTTACAGGGGAAGTGCCTGCTGAGTTTGTGCACGCGCTGGCAGATTACCCGGTGTGTCTTGCGCCTATCAAGCATCCTCGCGCGGAGACACTGGGACAGCTGGGCACGAAGTTGCTGGAGCGTGGACATCGCGACAATCCATTAACCCTTGTGCCCATGTACCTGAAGCCACCTGCTATTACCATGCCGAAAACGGCGTAGCAGGAACATCCACCTGCCTGCGCGAAAGATAAAAAAACAGACGCTGTAACCTTTCAGGGGTGTTCGGCGTCCAAAAGAAGAGTGCAGAGGTCGCTATCCCTGTGCAGCGATGATGTATTCTTTGTGAGAGAACAACCGGGAGGGAACGCAAATGCCCAACTATTCCGCATGGAGAGCCGCACTGGCGACGGTGATTGCGCTACTCGGCGTGACGGCGCTTGCACTGGCTCAGGGGACGCCTTTCAACATCCTGCGTCCGGCGGATGGCGCGATCGTTCGTGAGAAGGTGCGTATCGAAGTGCCGCGTGCCAGCATTCCACAGGGTGGTTTTGTCGGCATTTACATTGACGGCAGATTCCACACATCGCTGGCGCCCCGACAGGACGATAAGGAACCTCGCCTGCGCTACATCTGGGACACCAAGATGCCCATACTGGACCCCTCGACCCAGAAAACAGAGCCGATTCAGGATGGCGAGCACACCATCACGGTGGTGCTATATGATCCCGAAGGCAAGGCAATAGACCGCGCCGAGGTTCGCGTGCAGGTAGCAAACCGCGAAGGGATTAGTCTGCCAGCGATAGGCGCTCGTCTGCAGTATCGCTTCCGGCTGGGTGAAAACGTCAACTACAAACAGCACGACGAAGTGATTCTGCTGGCAGGGCAGACAGGCGCAGAGATTACCGGTGGAGTTACCGGTGAGCAGGTAGCCTATGAAGCCGATACCTTCTTCAACCTGTTCGCCTACGACGTTCGGGGCAACACCTTTATCATCCGCCAGCGGGCGAACAAGCAACAGGTTCTGGCGTACAATCAGCCAGTGTACACACTGGGCGAGGAGATGTTCCGCGCGGTGTTGCAGTTTGTGACTCCGCTGGGCAACGTCGTCTACCAGAACGTGGACACCACCAACGACCCCTACGTCTTCCGCGTGATGGTTCTGCCCGTTCTGCCCGAACTGCGCGTCAAGCCGGGCGATACGTGGACATCATTTGCCCATATCCTGCTGCCCGACATGCCAGTGGAGCGGGCACGCAAGGTGCTGGCGCAGAACAAACTGGAAGGCGTGGAGTGGGAAGGTGGCTATCCCACCGTGAGGATACGCCAGACGTACGAGGGCACACTGTCCGGCACACTGGAGTTCAGCAACTACGTGCTGCAGAATCCGAAAGTGAAGCTGGACAGGACGCTGTGGTTCGCCTTTAACGCGGGGCGGCTGGTGCGCACTGAGACCACCGTGGAGATTGAGGGACAGGTACCCACCGGTGTGCAGCCGGGGCGCCTCGCCGGATTGGGCGGGATGCCAGGCGCACCGATGATGGGCGGTACGATACCCGGCTATGGTGGGCCGATAATGGGTGGCCCACGCGCGGCTGGCGGCGCGCCGATGATGGGCGGACCCATGCCTGGCTACGGTGCGCCGATGGGCGGCTTTGTCGGTGGCATGGATGATGACCGCTCGGGAATGGCTGGACGTAGACGTGGCGCACCAGGAGTTCCCGGCGTACCGGGAATGCCTCCGGGAGCCGCCGCGGGTGGACGACGTGGCGGCACGGCCTACGGTGCGCCGCCTGGCATCCCTGGTGTTCCCGGTGTGCCGATGATGGGCCCCGCCCCTGGCACCGGGGGACGGATGGCGCGAGGTGGCTTACCCGGACTGCCGGGTGTGCCGCGTGCTGGTGGCCTGCAGGCTCGGGAGCAGGCGCCGTTGAAGCTGAAAGTGGTGCAGTCGGTGCAGCTGCTTCAGCAGTAAGGGGGAGCTTTCCCTTCCGTTGACGGGCGGAGCCAGATAGAGACACTCCGCCCGTTTCTGTTATAATGAGAGAAACCTCCTGCAAGCGGGCGCACAAACTGGTATAATACCAACGGTGATGGAAATGGCGGTACAACAGGTAGCGACAAAAAAGATTGTCTATCCGGAAAGCGATGGCAAGCCGATGGCGGATAATACCAGGCAGCTGGAAAGCATCGTGTACCTGTACGACAACCTGAGCGCACTGTTTGCGGACAGAGAAGATGTGTTCGTGGCGGCAGACCTGTTCTGGTATCCGGTGGAAGGGCATCCCGAAATCCGCACCGCTCCCGACGTGATGGTGGCGTTCGGGCGTCCGAAAGGACACCGCCCATCCTACAAGCAGTGGGAGGAGGACGGTCTCGCGCCGCAGGTGGTGTTCGAGGTGCTCTCGCCAAGCAACCGCCCCTCCGACCTGATAGAGAAGTTCCTGTTCTACCAGCAGTATGGGGTGGAAGAGTACTACCTGTATGACCCGGACAGAGGGATACTGGACGGCTGGATACGCAAGGAAGGCGCGCTCCACCCGATACCGAACCCGGACGGCTGGACCAGCCCGCGCCTCGGCGTGTGTTTCACGCTGGAGGAGGGACAGCTGGTCGCCTATCGTCCAGACGGGGAGCGGTTTTTAACCTATACAGAGCTGCGCCGCCGTGTTGAAGAAGAGCGTCATCGGGCAACGCAGGCACAACAGGAGGCGGAGCAGGCGCGCATTCAAGCAGAACAGTTGCAGCAGGAGGCGGATCAGGCGCGTCGGCGTGCAGAACGGCTGGCGCAACGTCTGCGCGAACTGGGTATCGACCCGGAAGAGGTCGCTGGATGAGGTGAGTATGAACAGCAGTGCAACCGCTGAAGTAGAGCAGCCCGAACTTGAGGAGAAGGAGATAGAAGACCGTCCCGCCGACTTGACCGAGCATCTGGAAGAGCTGCGCACGCGCATCGTCCGGTCGTTGTTTGCTATCTTCGTCGGTTGGGTGGCAGGCTATATTCTGTTTCCTGCCGTCTATCATCTGGTTTCTCTGCCTCTGGAAGAGCCTTTACGCAAAGTTCAGGGAAGGACGGTGTTCCTGCACTTCGCAGACCCCTTCTTTTTGCGTTTGAAACTCTCGTTTGTGGTAGGGCTCATTTTCGCCGCACCCTACGTCACCTACCAGATATGGGCGTTCGTTGCGCCCGGTTTGACCCGCAGCGAGCGTCGTGTCGTGAAGATGTTCATCCCGTTCTCTGGTCTCCTGTTCGTGATGGGTGTGGTGCTGGGCTATTTGTTCTTGCCGGCGGCTATCCGCTGGTTTCTGTCCTACCTCGCCGATTACGGCAACGCTACCCTCCTTCAAAACCCCCTCAGCTACGTGCTGCTGGCAGTAAAGATTTTGCTCGCGTTCGGGCTTTCCTTCCAGCTGCCTATCGTGCTGATTGTTCTGGCGAAGCTGGGACTGGTTACTTCCACGCGCCTGCTGGCTTATTGGCGTCATGCCATCGTCATCATCTTCGCTCTGGCGGCTATTGTGACGCCAACCAACGACCCTCTGTCGCTGATGGTGATGGCACTGCCAATGGTATTCCTGTATTTTCTCACCATCAGCGTGGTGAAGCGCATGGAGAGAAACCAGGCGAAGCAGAACAAAGCGGACGGGTAGCCGCCCGTTGCAGGAGCCCGGTGCCGCAAAGGGAATGTAAAGATAGCGGGGAGTAAAATCGCCTGCAACAAGGAGGGTGTCACTGCCATGAAGCTGGTTTGGCAGGTGCTGCTGCTGGCAGTAATGTGCGTTTCTGGCAAGGCGCAGGGATACTGGGATGCCTATGCGCCTCAACGGGTGTTCACCACCGACGAACAGCCTCTGATTACCGTATCGGGTGCGGGTACGCACCGCTTGGTGATTCAGGCGTATCGGGTCGACGAGAACAAGGTGGCGCGATACCACCTGAATCAGGTCAGCCCACTGGCTCTGAAAGGCAAGCCCGTTGGTGCTCCCCAAATGGTTCTGCTCAAGCCTCCCTCTGCGCAGCGGTTGTACCATGCGCGAGAAGTGCGTTTACCCCGTCTGCCCGCGGGCATGTATGTCGTCACCGCCGTCGATGGACGGGGCAACTCCCGGGCGAGCCTGCTGTGGGTATCGGATATCGGGCTGGTAGTCAAATACGGTCCGGCAGGCAACACCGTGGTGCGCGTGGTGCGTCTCCAGGACGGCAGAGGCGTGGCGGGGGCGACCGTGGCGCTTTACTGGAGAGAGAACAAACCTGTGGCTCAAGCCACCACCAGCCTCGATGGCATCGCTGAGCTCCCGCCCTGTCCGGGTATCGGTGAAGCCGCCATGGTGTGGGCGTTCAAAGGGCAGCATCGTGCTGCGACCTACATCTCGCGGGGCGAAGCGTCTCCTTATACGCACTACCTGTTCACCGACCGTCCGGTGTATCGCCCGGGTCAGAAGGTGTATTTGAAGGGCATTGTGCGTGAGCGCGTCGAGAACGACTACCGCGTACCCCAAATCAGCGAGGCAAAAGTCAGTCTCCTGGACCCAGAAAGCAAACCGATAGCGGAGCAAACCCTGCCTGTAAGCGCGCAGGGAACCTTCGCCGGCGAGTTTACCCTGCCCGAGGAGACACCTCTGGGAGGGTACTCTTTCAGGGTAGTTTACCTGCGCGCAGGCGTCATGGAGCCGGTGGAGGTATCGGAGTACGCCGGTGGTTTTGAGGTACAGGAGTACCGGAAGCCGGAGTTCCGGGTGAAAGTAGAACCCGCGCAGCAGGTGTACATTCGCGGTGAAACGGTAACCTTCCGTCTTCATGCGGAGTACTATTTTGGTGCGCCGGTAACTCAGGCTCGGGTACGCTACTACCTTTACAAACGCTACCTGTGGGACTGGAGCTGGTGGGAGCAAGAGGACGACTACCGCGAACTGTACGGGACGGAAGAGGATGAAGGGGAGGTATACGGTGGCTACGGTGAACTGCTGACGCAGGGAGAAACCACCACCGACGCCCAGGGCAACGCCATTATCCGTATACCCGCACGGGCGCACGCCGAACCCTGCAGCTACGCACTGGAAGTGGAAGTAACCGACCTGACCTTCCGCACCGAAGAGGCATCGGCATCCGTGGATGTATATCCGGCAGCAGTGCGGCTGGACTGGCGGTCGGAGGCATGGTGGCTGCAGCCAGGACAAACGACCAAGTTCGAGATCCGCGCCACCCATTCGCGCACCAAACAGCCGTTAAGCACGGTGGTCAAAGTGGCGGCGTATCGCATACGGTGGTTCCGTGTTCAGCGAGCGCAATGGAAGCACGAGGAGGTTTTGCTGTGGAGCCGCACGGTGCGCACCGACGCACGGGGGATTGCCAGCGTGGAGTTCACCGCGCCGCGTGAAGGCGAGTATCTGCTGCGGGCATCAGCGGTGGACGCACAGGGGCGGAGTACGCGCAGTGAGTATCGCGTCGGGGCGTACACCTCTTCGTATGGAGGCGAGGAACTGGGCGCGCGTCAGACGCTGGATCTTTCGCTGGATCGCAGGAACTACCTGCCCGGACAGGCTGCGAAGGTGTTGATACGTTCCTCTGTGCCCGACGCGGAAGTGTGGTTTACCGTAGAGGGGCGTAAGGTGTTCGACTCGCGCGTGGTGCGGTTGCGCAACGGTGTTGGGGTGGTAGAGCTGCCTACAGAATGGCAACACGCGCCAAACGCTTTTGTATCAGCGAACCTTGTCAACCGCAAGAGCCTCATCCGCGTGCAGAAACTGCTTCGAGTAGCCCCAAAGGGCAAGCTGCTTCGGGTGGAAGTGGTGCCGGATAAAGAGCGTTACCTTCCCGATGAAGAAGCGGTGTATACCATCCGCACGCGCGACGATGAAGGCAAACCGGTATCGGCGGAGGTGGCTCTGGGCGTGGTGGACGAAGCCATCTACGCTATCGTGCCCGACTACACACCAGACATTCGCAAGTTCTTCTGGGGTGCGACGCCCAACGCAGTGAATACCGCTGTTTCTTTCGGCAGAGAGTATGCGGCAGGGGCGGCGAAGGAATTGGCGTATAAGAGAGACGAACAGGTCCGTCGACGCTTTGAGGATACCGCGTTCTGGAACCCCGCGATTGTGACCGATAGCAACGGAGAAGCGCGGGTACGGTTCCGGATGCCCGAAAACCTCACCGAGTGGCGGGCAACGGCGCGGGCGATTACCGCCGATACCGCCGTCGGCATGGTACGCAGCTATGCCAAGACCTTCAAGCCTCTGCTGGTACGCCTGCAGACACCGCGTTTCCTGACGCAGGGCGACCGTTCCATCATCGCAGGTGTGGTGCATAACTATACCGGGAAGCCTCAGGAGGTGCAGGTCTCCCTGCAGGTTGGTGGTTCGGTGCGCATCGCGGAAGGACAGAGCAGACGGTTGACCCTGCCGCCGCAGGGACAGGCGAGTGTGGAATGGACGGTAGCCGCGGATTCGGCGGGAGAGGCAGTTTTCACTCTCACCGCCCGTTCGACGGACGAATTCGACGGCATGGAGCTGAAGGTTCCAGTATACCCCCGGGGAGTACCTCGTGTTTTCGCTTCGGCTTCGGTAGTGGAACAAGCGGTGGAGAAGCAGTTTCGTCTGGCAGCCCAGCGCGTTCCGGGTAGCCTGAAAGCGGTCGTGCGGGTGGCTCCGTCATGGTTTGGCGCGGCGGTGGGTGCGCTGGATGAGATATTGACCTACCCCTACGGCTGTGTGGAGCAAACGGTGCATCCCATGCTCAGCGCGCTGCGGGTGCTCGAGGTCATGGACGCGCTGGGCGTACAGGATGCGGAACGCCGCCAGAAGGCACAGGAAGCGGTGCGCAGAGGCATTATTCGCCTCAGCGCAATGCAGTACGGGTCAGGAAGTTGGGGATACACGGAGCACTCCACGGATAATGTTTTGTGGACTGCGTTGGCACTGGATGCGCTGCGAGAGGCGAAAGAGGCAGGTTTTACGGTCTCGGAGGAGCGCGTCCAGCGGGGTACCAACGCCTTGTTCCGGCTCATCTCAGCGACGCCATCCCAGCCCCCCAATCTGAAGGGACTACCAAAACCAAAGCAGGAACTGCTGATGGCGCAGTGGATGCATCGTCTCAACGAGAAGGCTCATGCGCTGGCAACGGCGGCGCGAATCTCGCCCCGCTGGGCTCAGAAGCCGTTGCTGCGTCTGTACGAAGCGCGACGGTATCTGAACACGTCATCGCAGTGTGCGCTGTTGATGGGTTTGCAACAGGCGAACTTACCGGCGCAGGCAAAACGGCTGTACGAAGAGATTCTCGCCCGTGTCATCCAGACGTCCACCACCGCCTTTTGGCGCGAAGCCACTCCTCAGATGAATCGTCAGGTGGAATGGCTGTGGTACGCTCAGGATACCTACGCTACCGCATGGGTCGCGCGGGTGATGGTGCGGAACGACCCGCGACACCCCTTACTGCCGAAGGCACTGCGCTGGCTTGCGGAGAAGCGACAGGGCGAATACTGGCTATCCACCAACGACACCGCGCAGGTCATCATGGCGCTGGTGGAGTATGCCCAAAGAATGCCTCAGGTAGTGAAGGGCACACATCGGGTGCAGGTGGTGCTGAACGACAGCGTGGTCAGGGAGCTGCAATACGGGGCGGAAGACTGGCTGCGCCCGGAGGACACGATAGAGATACCGACCCGCCAGCTGCGCGATGGAAACAATGTGCTGCGTATCGAGCATGAGGGGGAAGGCGCGGTGGTGGCGTCGGTGATGGTGCGTTACTTCGAGCCGACTGAACGTGTGCAGGCGACAGCGCAACAGCTGCGGGTGGAACGAACCTATCTCAAGCGTGTGCCTCGCCAGCTCACGCCTGAGGAGCGCAGGCGGCTGCTACGCCGTTACAGCGACGAATCGGAGTATCTGTGGACATTGCAGCCCGCGAAGGGCGTCTTCCGCCCCGGCGAGCAGCTGGTGGTGAAACTGGTTATCCACTGCGCTACCGATGTCTATTACGGCGTCATCGATGACCCCAAACCCTCCGGCTTTGAGTTCGTGGAACGCACGGCGGACAAGTACGACTGGAGATACTGGTATTCGCGCCGGGAGGTGAGAGATGACCGGGTGGCATATCTGTGCGAGCGCATTCCCAAAGGCAAGAGCGTGATTACCTATATTTTGCGGGCGGAGCGTCCGGGGCAGGTGCGCGCCCGACCGGTGCAGGCGTTCGGCATGTACCTGCCTGAGGTTAACGGCAACAGTGGGGAGAACGCGGTGAGGGTGGAAAAGCGATGAAGACGTTCGGCAGGAGCTATCGTGCCATTGTGGAACCAGACCACCCGCAGGGTTATGTGGCGATACTGCCTGCGGTGCCCGGTTTGATGGCGCACGGCGAGAGCGAGGAAACGGCGGTAGAACTGCTGAATGAACTGTTGCGGAACCATCTCATCCAGCTGGAGAACGCGGGGCAACCGTTGCCCGACGACGGTGTCGAGATATTGTGGGACGAGGAGGACGAGCAAGCGGGAGCAAAGCTGGTTCATATAGAGGTCTAACCGAAATGGGCGTTGGCGAAGGGCTGATGCTTTTCATACTGGGCGCATTGCTGGCAGCGTTCCCCGTGTATCGCTTCATTGGCTGGTGGATTGAGGGCAGTATCGCAGGCGGGGAGCTGGCGGTACTGTTATGCACGTATATCGGTCTGATGGGGCTGCTGCTGGTGAGCGGCAGTGCGTGGCTGGCGTTCATGGCATTGATGCTGCTGGTCTCAGGGGTAGCCATAATGCCCTGGCTGGGGGAGATGTTCAATCGTCGTGCGCTGAGAAAGATGGATGAAGAGGAGATGTATCGCGCACGAGACGTTCTTGCCGCAGACCCCGAAAACCATCTCGCCCGAGTCGTTCTGGCGGAGAAGCTGTACAAGTTGGGCAGGTTAGACGAAGCCATCGAGCATCTGGAATATGCGGTGGAGAGTTCGCCTGCGCTCTCGCGATTGGAAAGGGGCAAGCTGCAGTCGTGGAAGCGCGAGCAAGCCTATGCCCAGCGCAAGCTGGTCCTCTGTCCGATGTGCGGTGCGGAGAACCCCGGCGAAGCCAGGCGGTGTATCCAGTGCGGCAGCCCCATAGAGACTTTTGCCGCGCTCAAGGAATGGGCGGCTCAAGAGCAGGTGGTGCAAAAGGTGTTGCGGGCCTGGCTGACGGTGATGGCGGTGTTGACCGTGTTGAGCTTTGTCTTCATGCTGCTGCCTCTGGAAATGCAGGGGCTGGTTACCATTGCCGCGCTGATTGTGGGCGCGTGGTTCTTTTTGAATAGAGTGAAGGCGTGGAAGCAGACGGTATGACGCAGTACGCGATAGAAACCCATCATCTGCGCAAGATATATCGTTCCCGACTGAGGAAGCAAGTGGTGGTTGCAGTGGACTCGCTCGACCTGAAAGTGCCGCAGGGGTGTGTGTTCGGTTTCCTCGGTCCGAACGGCGCAGGCAAGACCACCACCATCATGATGCTGCTGGGTAATGTCTATCCCACCTCTGGCTCCTTCCGCATCTTTGGGAGTCCTATTTCGAATATGGGCGTGCGCAGGCGCATCGGCTTCCTGCCGGAAAAGTTCCAGTTTCATGAGCTGCTCTCGGCAGAGGAGTTACTCTGGTTTCACGGCAGGCTGGCTGGAATGGACCGGCAGTTGCTTGCCCGGCGTGTGCCGGAGGTACTGGAGCAGGTAGGGTTGTCCGAGCGGGCGCGTTCGCGGGTGCGCGAGTTCTCCAAAGGGATGCAACAGCGCCTGGGCATCGCACAGGCTATCCTGCACGACCCTGACCTCATTATTCTGGACGAACCGACCTCTGCTCTGGACCCGCTGGGCAGGCGAGACGTACGCGACCTCATCCTGCACCTCAAATCGCAAGGCAAAACGGTCTTCTTGAACTCGCATCTGCTGTCGGAAGTGGAGATGGTGTGCGATGAGGTGGCAATCCTGCGCGGCGGCAAGGTACAGCGGCAGGGACACCTGGACATGTTGCTGCAGGTACATCCCGTTGTGGACGTGGAGCTGTGCGTTCCATCGGAGCGTGTCATGCAGGCTGTGCGTGCGATGTCGTCGGTGCTGTCGCAGGACGGTACCCGCTTCACGGCGGAAGTGCAGAGCGACGAGGATATCCCTGCGCTGGCGCGGTGCATTGTGGAGGCAGGCGGAGACATCATGCGCTTTGTGCCACGTCGCGAGAGCCTCGAAGACCTGTTCGTGCGGGTGGTGGAAGAGACGAAGTGAGGGCAGTCTATCTGATAGCTTCCTTGACCCTGAAAGAGACCCTGCGTCGGCGTCTCTGGATAGCCTCTTTGCTGGCTTCGCTGGCGGTAGTTGGGTTTGTGTTTGTGGCTAAGCTGGGGGCTTCGGTGCGCCCGAACGACCCGATTGTGCAGAGCGTGGTTCCCCGCATCACGCTAATTTTGGGGCTGGACGTAGTGAAGTTCTTCGGCTCGGTGATGGCGATGACGCTGGCCTCGGGGGCGATTGCGCTGGAGATCGAGCGGGGGATGCTCTACGCCATCCTGTACAAGCCAGTGCATCGCTATCAGGTAGTGCTGGGCAAATGGATTGGCGTGCTGGTGTTCGCGCTGGTCAACACCTTATTCTGGACGGTTCTTCTGTACGTGTCTGTTCGCCTGATGATGGGCAAAAGCTATCTGGAGACATGGCGTGCTCCGCTGGTGGTGTTGTTGTATCCCGTGCTGTTTGGCACGCTGACGCTGTTTTTCTCCACCTTCGCCTCGATGGGTTTGACAATTGCGCTGTCCATCATCGCCGCGGGGGTGGCATGGTCGGAAAAACCGATGCGCGAGTTCGGTATCGTGTTCGATATTGAAACGTTGCTGAACGTGGCAAACAACGTGCGATGGGTGGTGCCGATGAATCACCTGCGCCGATGGGTGCTGGAAGAGATGATGGTCATCGTGCCTGAGCGGATGTTAGCCAGCCAGCGGTTTCAGGCTTTCGAGAGCCCGCCAAGCGGGTGGGAAATCGGCTATGTGTTCGGATATATCGCGGTCGTGCTGGCGCTGGCGATACTGGTATTTGGTAAGAGGGACGTTTGATCGATCAGCCAAACTTCATCGGGCACGCTTTGTGCCGTAGCGTACAGCTCAGGGGAAAAGCCACCTATTGCGAAGATGGCGTACACGGCGCGTTTGTGCTGCAAAAGGTGCGGGACGGTCTGCACCTTTGCCTTCAGGTCCATAAGAACGTCTGCTCCTGCTGGCCGACCGAGATTCCATTTGCACTCCGCAAAAAGGCGTCTCCCATCTGACAGGTCGGCGACGATATCAATTTCTGTCCGTCCGTCGCGGCTCCAATACCTGCTCGCCTGAAGTATGTGGACGTGAAAGCGGTTTGGGCAGTATGTTTGCAGCCACTGCAGGCATATCTGTTCAAAAATCTGTCCCATATAGACGGGCAAGTAGGGCCTCATTCGCGTCTCATACACAAAAACAGGGTCAGAAAACTCCAGCAGGCTTTTGTGGGGCGCAATGAAACGGTACCAAAAGGCAAGGAATGGGTCAGCAACGCGGTAGAGCAGACGGCGGCGGCTGTCCTCTGCAAACGGCATCTCCTCCCGTATCCATCCTAGCTCCGTGAGCGTGCGCAGGTAGAAGCTGAGAGAGTTTCCCGTTCCGCTCAGTTGCTGAATGCGCCCATACTGTGTCTCCCCCGACGCAATAACTCCAAGCACCGCGTTGTAGGAGGCAGGGTCGCGGATTTGCTGAGTGCCAAGCAAATATTCTACCTCGTAGCGTAGCGGGCTGCCCGGACGCAAAAGCAGGTTAATTATTTCGTCTTCCATCGGCTGGCTGGTGTCTACCAGCGCATGGTAGCGCGGTGTTCCTCCTAAAACCCCGTACATTGTGAGTTTCTCGACGACGCCGTAAAGCGGGCTGCTTGCGTAGAAAAGTGCCGTTTGGTGGTAGCGGAAGGGCGTTATTTGCAGAATGCCGGCGTTGAACCTGCCAAACAAGGGAGAATTGGGTTCGCCGAGTGCCTTCATCATGGACAGATGAGAGCCGCTTAAAATGACCATCACCGTCGAGTGGGCACCTTCTCGATCCCACCATGCCTGAAGGATAGAAGGCAAGTCGGGAGATTGTTCCGCCAGGTACGGGAATTCATCCAGGATAAGGATGAAACGTTCCCGACGTTTCCACTGCTCACAGACATAATGCAGGAGGGCTTGCCACGATACTGCAAGGTCAGATGGGGCAAGAGAGGTTCCTCCCAAACTTTCCAGAAGCTGGGTAGCCAGCAGCAATCGTTGTGTTGGGGCGGTAGTCTGTTCAGCGAGGTAGTAGCATGCGGGTTTGGGCATGTTTTCGCCTGCCACAAAGCGCTGCAACAAGTATGTTTTGCCCAAACGCCGTCTGCCGTAAACCAGCGCCATTTGGCCTCCCTGAGAGGGATGTGACCAGGCTCGTTCCAGAGCCCGTAGCTCATCCTCTCGGTCGAAAAACGGTTCTGGATGTAGAAATCCTGCGCTCGCTGGCATGGCGGTCTACTCCCAAATGTGGTTTACTAAAGTATACTTTACTAAAGTATACTTTAGTAAAGTGTGCTTGTCAAATCAGTAGAGGGGTGTTCGATAAATCCGCCAAACGGCACTTCAAGCGCGAAGCCCCCCGCGCAGGACATTCTCCGCCCCGCCCGCGGCTCACCTGGAGATTGGGCGTTGACAAACGTCGTCTAAAGCCGAGGTTTCTACAGCGGAAACGCCATCAATACTTCGGCACGGTCGGGTCGACTTCATCGGACCACTGCAGGATGCCCCCTTGCAGGTTTTTCACCTTTCGGAAACCTGCCGCCTTCAGAAACGCGGTGATTTGTGCGCTGCGCTTGCCAGAGCGGCAGTAGACCACAATCTCCCGCGCCGAATCGAGTTCGTGCATCCGGGCGGGAATAGTATTCATGGGGATCAGCACCGCGCCGTCCAGACGGCAGATTTGCCACTCTACCGGCTCGCGCACGTCCAGCAGGAAGATGTCTTCGCCCGAATCCAGTCGTCGCTTCAGGTCGGTGGGAGTAATTTCTTCGATGGCATCCACCGGCCCCGAACTCTCCTCTCCGCGCACCCCGCAGAACTCCTCGTAGTCGATCAATTCACGGATGACCGGGTTGGGCCCGCACACAGGGCACTGCGGGTTCTTGCGCAGCTTCAGCTCGCGGAACTGCATCTTGAGGGCATTGAACAGCAACAGCCTGCCGATGAGCGGCTCTCCCCGTCCCAGTATCAGCTTGATGGTCTCCATCGCCTGAATGGTGCCGATGATGCCGGGCAGCACGCCCAGCACTCCGCCTTCCGCACAGCTGGGTACCAGCCCCGGCGGCGGGGGTTCAGGGTACAAACAGCGGTAGCAGGGTCCCTCCTTGGCGTAAAAGACCGAAGCCTGTCCTTCGAAGCGGAAGATAGAACCGTATACGTTCGGCTTTCCCAGCAGCACGCAGGCGTCGTTAACCAGATAGCGCGTGGCGAAGTTGTCCGTGCCATCCACGATGATGTCGTACTCTGCAAATATCTCCAGCGCGTTCTCACGGGTAAGTCGGGTTTCGTAAGTTTGTACGGAGATGTTTGGGTTCATCGCCAGCAGACGCTCTTTAGCCACCTGCAGCTTGGGGCGCCCTACATCTGGGGTGGTGTAAAGCACCTGACGTTGCAGGTTGGTGAGGTCTACAACGTCGAAATCCACCAGTCCGATGGTGCCAACACCCGCCGCGGCAAGATACAGCGACAGCGGTGCGCCCAGCCCCCCCGCGCCGACACATAGCACCTTCGCTGCCTTCAGCTTCAGCTGTCCCTCCATCGCCACGTCGGGAAGGATGAGGTGTCGGCTGTAGCGCAGGATCTCCTCGTTGTCCAGCCAAGCCTGCTGTGCTGCTTCCGGAGCCGCCACCGACACGCTACCCCCCGCAATAGAGGGCACAATCATCAGCGTATCGCCGTCCTTGACCGGTGTGCCCAGCCCCTGAAGATAGCGGGTATCCTCCTCTCCCAGGTACACATTGACAAAGCTGCGCAACTTACCCTGCTCGTTATACAGGTGCTTGCGCAGGTCGGGATAGGTTTCTACCACCGCCTGCAGCGCCTCGCCCACTGTGCCTGCCTGCACCTGCACTTCGCTCTGGTTACCGGTGTAGGACTGCAGCGCACTGGGTATCAAAACGGTTATTGCCATGCCATTCACCTCTCTCGTCAAAGTCCGCGTATTTCGGTAGGCTCCCGCTCGAAACCACTGCGGTCTTCCAGCAGTCGCCAGCAGTGCATTTCGGCAGGTTTGCCCTTCTGAACCGAGATAATGAGATAAGAATAGTAGGGCAGGGCGTTCTCTCGGTCAAACTCACTGGGACGCGCCGGATGGTCGGGGTGCGAATGGTAGAAGCCCAACACTTTCAGTGATTTCTGTTTCGCCTCGCGCTCCAGCTGCATCATCTGCGCCGGCGTAATCAGGAAGCGTCGTTCGCGGTTGTCTTTCTGCTCGTTGACGATGGGGATAACCTCCTCCACCCAGCGCACGTCGCCACCCAGTTCTCGCCCCAGCAACGCGCCACAACACTCATGGGGGTACTCCGCTCTGGCGTGCTGGCGGATCTTAGTAGCCTGTTCGGCGCTCAGCGAGAGCATCACTCCTCCTCTTCCCACAGTGGGTCTGTGATATAGCGACTGCCTCCATCTGGCGCTAGCGCGACCACTGTGCCACAGGAAATCCGCTCTGCCACTCGGAGCGCACAACATACCGCTGCCCCTGCAGAGATGCCCACAAACAGCCCCTCCTCGCGGGCAAGCTGGCGCGCCATTGCGTGAGCCTGCTCGGTGGACACCTCCATGATTTCATCCGGCACAGCAGGGTCATAAATCCCCGGCACCAGAGCGGTTTCCAGATGTTTCAGCCCCTCCAAACCGTGAAACGGGCTATCCGGTTGCACCGCAACGAGCCGGATACCCGGATAGTACTCCTTCAGACGTCGCCCTGTGCCCATCATCGTGCCGCTGGTGCCCAACCCCGCCACGAAGTGCGTGACCTCGCCCTGCGTCTGCTCCCAAATCTCGACGCCTGTCGTCTGATAGTGCGCCTGCCAGTTCGCGGGGTTGTTATACTGGTCGGGATAGAAGTATCGCTCTGGCTCGGCTTCCACCATTTGCTGCACCTTACGGATGGCACCATCCGTTTGCTCCCGCGGGTCGGTGAGGATTAACTCCGCCCCGAAGGCGCGCAGCATCCGTTTCCGCTCCGCATTGGCGTTTGCAGGCAGGCACAGCTGCACCCGGTAGCCGCGCGCCGCCCCGATCATCGCATAGGCGATGCCCGTATTGCCCGAAGTGGCGTCGATAAGGATTTTGTCCGGCGTCAGCAAGCCTTCCTGCTCGGCTACGCGAATCATGTTCCATGCGGGACGGTCTTTCACCGAGCCGCCCGGATTGAACCATTCCGCTTTGATGAACACCTGCACTCCCTGCGGTAGTGACCGTGTTACCCGCCGCAAACGGATGAGCGGCGTGTTGCCAATGAGCCTCTCTATCTCCCACCCGGTAGACGGGGATCTTCGCGTTTCTCTCTGTTGGATGCAGGTGCTCACTGTTTAACCTCTAGCTATTCTAATCCTGACATAAAGTATACCCTTGGTCGACATTGGAATGCAATGGGGGATGGGGTATCAAACCCGGACCTGCCTGTCATCCCGGTGGGGTGCGTGCACTACGAAAGGCGAACAGGCTGTGAGGTTTCGGCGGACTGCAGGGCTGCTTCGATGACACGGATGACCTCTCGCGCCTGTTCGGGTTGGACAGCCAGTTTCTCGCCGCGCAACAGCACCCCCGCGATGTTGCGGTAGTACTCGCTCCAGTCGCCGCGCTCGCTGTCTATGGTGCGCTCGGTGACCTGTTCTTCCTGATGCAACCACACCCGTGCCCGATGTTGAGGCGGTTCCACTGTCGCGCCGATGTTCCCGGTTCGTAAAGCTTCCTCTTGCGGGTCCAAACCATACTTCACCAGCCCGCCGCGGTCGCCCAGCACATACCAGCGGGGACGTTCGGCGGCGCGGAGGTAGTTCACTTCCACAGTAAAGGTGCGCCCGTCGCCGTAATCCAGCACCGCGCGGATGAAGCTCTCAACGTCGCTCTGCCACATGCGGAAATGTCGCCACGCCATCACCTGCGTGGGCAATCCCATCAGCTGAATCGCCTGGTCTATGAGGTGCGCTCCCCAGTCGTGGAGCAGAGAACCCATCGATTCGCGTTGGGAACGCCAGCGACTGGAATGTCCGTAACGCCCGACGCAGCTTTCCACCTGCCATATCTCACCCAGCAAGCCTTCTTCCATCACCTTGCGCACGGTCAGGTAGTCCCAATCCCATCGGCGGTTGTGAAAGACGCTCAACAGGAGGTTGCGCTTCCACGCTTCGTGGATAAGGTCATCCGCTTCGGCAGTGGTAATGGTGAAGGGTTTGTCTATCACCACATGCTTGCCCGCCTGCAAAGCCATCTTGCCGAGCGCATGGTGGGTATGGTGTGGGGTGGCGATGACCACCAGCTGAACCTGTTCGTCTGACAGAAGTTCTTCGGGTTGCGCGTAGGTGCGCACATTCCACTGCTGGCGCGCCTGTTCGCGGCGTTGCGCATCCCGCGACGAGACCGCTACCAGACGCAAGCCTTCAATCTGGGTAATGAGTGGACAGTGGAAAACACGTCCCGCATAGCCGTAGCCCACAACGCCAACGCCTATCAATTTGCCACCTCCCGAAGGCTATCTCTTGTCCGTGCGGTATGTATAGAGGAAGGTCAATACTAAGCCGCCTGTTCATCCTGCTTGTCCGTTGGGGCGACGCATACCCGGTTACGCCCGAGACGTTTCGCCTCATACAGCGCGCTATCCGCCTGCTGAATCAGGTGGCTGGAATCCACCCCGCTGCACCAGCCTGCCACTCCGATACTCACGGTCACCGCGCGGTTGGGAAACGGGTGCTGAGCGATGACCTGCCGAATGCGCTCGGCAACGTTCAGTGCAGTATCTATTTCTGTATCCGGCAGAATCACCGCGAATTCCTCTCCACCATAACGGGCTACGAAGTCATAAGCGCGGATGTTTTCGGAGATAAGGCGTGCCACCTCGTGCAACACTGCATCGCCCTGCAGGTGACCATACGTATCGTTATACTGTTTGAAGTGGTCCACGTCGATAAGCATCAGGCAGAGCGGTAGTCCTTTGCGGCAGGCGAGGCTAATCTGCGAGTGCAGATTCTCCTGAAACGCCCGGTGGTTGCCCACCTGTGTCAGGGCATCGGTTACTGAAAGGCGCTCCAGCAGTTCATTGCGCCGTTGCAGCTCTTGCTGCTGCTGTTTTTGTGTCAAAGCGTATTGCTCCAGCTGGGCAGCCATCATATTGAAGCTGTCTGCAAGCAGGTGGAAATCATAGGGCGCCCAGCGTGAGGCTGTCACCCGGTGGCTGAAGTGACCGCTGGCGATGGCGTGGGCGGCGGCGATCAGACGCCGAATGAGCTTCACCACCGGATATATCAGCCACATCGTTGCCAGTGCGGCGACCCCGAGGCTCGCCAACAGAGTGGGCAGCAAGGATTGCGTCAGAATCCGCCGGGCAATCTGCAGCACCATGTCGTGCGGCACGCCCGCCTGGTGTAAAGCCGCAACCATCTGGTGATAGGCGATAGCGGTATGCAATCCCAGTGCCGCCGCCATACACAATAAGACGCCGATGAACAGTCTTCTGCGCAGGGAGAGACGTGCTAATAGCTTCACCATGTTGCCCCCGGAAGGACGCAGCTGCAGTCCCTGTCAGAATCGTCGGCATTTGATGCGATGTGCTGCGCTGTCAGAATTACGGGTTTAGCGCAGGCGATTCAGCGCAGCGACGATAGCGCGGGTGAATTCCGGGGTGGAACCACAACACGACCCGATAATGCTGGCTCCCGCTTCCACGAACTGCGGCACGAACTCCGCCATCTCCTCGGGCTTCTGGGTATATACCGCTTTACCCTCTTCCAGCACAGGCATTCCGGCGTTGGGTTGAGCGATAAGCGGTATGGGCACGGCGGCACGCATGCGCCGAATGACCGGAACCATCTCCTGTGCGCCGGTGCTGCAGTTTGCCCCCACAACCGCTGCGCCTTCCTGCATCAAGGTGGTTGCAGCCTGCTCGGGGGTGACTCCCATCATGGTGCGTTCGCCAGCGCCAAAACTCATGCAGGCAATCGCTTTCAAGCCCAGCGATTTCGCCGCTCGGAGGGCAACCACAATCTCTTCGAGAGCCATAAAGGTTTCCAGAATCACCGTGTCTGCGCCGCCTTCCTGAAGCGCAGCCATCTGCTCGCTGAAGACCTCAAAAGCCTGCTCCTCGCTCAGGTCGCCCAGCGGTTCCAGCAGCTCTCCTGTGGGTCCCACGGATGCCATGACGGCTGCCGAGTCGCCTGCTACTTCGCGTGCCAGCTCCACTGCCCGCCGATTGATTTCCTTCAGCAACTCGTGCCCGTTCACGTTGTGAGCCATCAGGCGGAGGCGGTTGCCGCCGAAACTGTTGGTGGTCAGCAGCTGCGCCCCCGCTTCCAGATAGGCACGATGCACCTGCTGCACCTTTTCGGGGTGGTTCAGGTTCCATGATTCCGGACATTGCCCTGCCGTCAGTCCCATCGACTGAAGCATGGTACCCATTGCCCCGTCGGAAACGAGCAGCTTGCCCTCTAAAATCTCGTGCAGCCAGTCCATCATTATCCTCCTCACAATCGGTCTTCCAGCACTGCCTGACAGATGTCGATGCGGCTGATAATGCCCACCAGTTTGCCCTCGGCGGTGACAGGCAGCCGTTTGACCTTTTTCTGCAGCATAATGGCGGCAGCCTCCAGTACGTCGGTGTTTTCGTCTACCGCAATGACGTTACTGGTCATTGCCTGTTTGACCTGCATACCACGCACTCGCGCCGCGCGGGTGGGCAGGTCCTGCCACTCGGTGCGGTAGCTTTCCTCCGTAGTCGCCTTATCGGGCTGGGGGAGAAGCTCCCGGATGATGTCATGTTCGGTGATGACACCTACCAGATGACCTTCGTCGTCCACGACGGGCAGACCGCTGACCTGATAAAGGTCCATCTTGTCCACTGCATCCCGAAGGGTATCCTCTGGCTGTACCGTGACCACATGAGTATGCATCAGTTCCAGCACTCGCATGACCTGTTTCGCCTCACTTCAGCCTTGTTGGCACAGATGTAATTTTTCCCATCAGAGCCGTTATCCCTGCACGGTGTCGAAGGGAATTGTTCACGTCTTCTCTAAAATACGGATGTCAACATCTGGTGCAGACAACGTGTGGAGGAATATGATACATGTCGGAGCTGCGGTGGCATCCGTATCTGGAGCAGTGGGTGATTACGGCAACGCATCGTCAGGAACGCACTTTCCTGCCTCCGAAGGAGTATTGTCCGCTCTGTCCAACCCGACCGGGCAGCATGGAAACAGAGGTTCCCTATCCCGACTACGAGATTGTCGTCTTTGAGAACCGGTTCCCCTCACTCCAGCGCAGCGCACCGGAGCCTGCCGTCGAGGCTACCCCGCTGACCCCGGTCATGCCGGCACAGGGTGTGTGTGAGGTGGTGCTTTACACTCCTCAGCACGAGGGGGAGATGGCGGACCTGTCGGTGGAACAGATTGCAAAACTGGTGGAAGTTTGGACAGACCGTTTTGAGGAGTTGTCCAGCTATCCCTTCGTGGAGTACGTGTTGATTTTTGAGAATAAGGGCAAAGAGATTGGCGTGACGATTCCGCACCCGCATGGGCAGATATATGCCTATCCGTTCCTGCCTCCGTTGATCGAGAGGGAAATCCTGTCCGCGCGAAAGTATTATGAGCAGTTCGGCAAGTGTCTGGTTTGTGCGGTGATGGAGCAGGAGTTGCAGGATGGGCGAAGGCTTATCACCCGCAATGAGCATTTTGTAGCTTTTGTGCCCTTCTTTGCGCGGTTCCCCTACGAGGTGCATGTGGTACCCGTGCGCCACGTCGGTACCCTGCCCGAAATGAGCACGGAAGAGCACTGGTCGCTGGCGGAGATGCTCTCTGTGGTGACGCGCACGTTGCGCAATCTGTGGGAGATGTCCATCCCCTATATTATGCTGCTGCACCAGTCGCCGGCGCGAGAGGTGAATAGCCCCAGCTATCACTTCCATGTGGAGTTTTATCCCTTCAACCGTACTCGCGACAAACTGAAGTATCTGGCGGGTTCCGAGCAGGCTGGCACGTTTATCAACGATACTCTGGCGGAAGAGACTGCGGCGTCGCTGAGAGAATCTCTGGCGAGGTTGCAAAAATAACCAGTCGCTGAAAAAAGTTGTAACCTGAGGGCTGAGGCTGCGTCAATAATAGTGACGGCAGCTCGATTGAGGGAAAGCCCTCCCTTCTGCGGCAACAGCAACCGCAGTCCGCAGACCGCCTGAACAAGGCGGTTATTTTTTTTGCCCCTCGTGACGGTGTTTGTTTGAAACGGAACGTCCTTCCCCACGCGGGGAAGGACGTTTCACACTCCTACCTTACATGCGGGAGACGAGGCGACGTTACATCCCACCGGACGTAGCGGCTGTGCCCTGAGGAGCGTAGAGCGCTGCCATCGCCTGCGTCATCTTCGCAAACTCCTGCCGCAAGTACTCCGGCTCCAGCACCTCGGCATCGGGTCCCCATGACAGTATCCACCATGAGATTTCCTTGGTGCCATAGGTTTCCGCAATGCAAATCATGCTGCCGTCCGGTTGCATCTCCATCTTGTAGAATCGCCTTCCATGCGTGTCGCGCACGATATGCGCCACACGAGGCGAGAACTTCACCTTCACGATGACTTCGTCGGTCTTACCCCACACACCCCACGACCGCTCGAACCAGGTGTCGGGGTCAAAGCGAGTGGGCTTGCGGAACTTCTGGGGCAGCATCTCCGCCTCGCGGATGCGGGACACGCGGAACAGCCTTACCTCGCCGTGTCGCTCGGAGAAGGCAAGCAGATACCAGTGGTGCTCACGGAAGGTGAGATGGAGCGGATGGATGACGATTTCCTCCTCCTGATTGGTAGAGGCAGCCCAGTAACGAATACGCACCTTACGTCTGAGTGCGAAGGCGTTTTGCAGCGTGAGCATGATAGTCTGGAAGGCAAAGTAGTTGGCGTAGGTGTCGGTGTCGATGCTCACGTGCTGTTTGAGCCGGTCCACCTCACGCTGGGTTGCGGCATCGAGCATGGAGCGGATTTTGTTCATTGCGCTCTGCAGGTCTTTGGCGAAGATACTACCCTGCATGATGGCAGGGTTGGATGCCGCAATCTCCAGAGCGAGAGCCTCTTGCGGAGTGAACCGGATGGGTTCCAGGGAGGTCTGAGGCTCCAGAATGTACTGCCTTTGCCTTCGGCTGTAGCGCTTTGCCAGCAAGTCGTTGTTCTCGAGCAGCCGCAGGTAGCGATACACCGTGCGTTCAGACACTCCCAGCTTTTCCGCCAATCGCTTGGGCGTCAGGTCCTCCTGCTGGCGGATTTCCTTCATCAATGTCAGAAGTCGCTCGGTCTTGGGACGTCTGGCTTGGAAGCCATACATGTTCACCTCGGGCATGTCGCATTCCCTCCCATGTTTGGTTTTCACTGCCATGGTCGCATGTAATGGTTTGACGGTTGACCCTGCTCTTTAATCTTATAACAACACATGCGCAGAAGTCAAGCGCTTCACCACACAAACTGAAAATTTTGGTAAATTTTTTACATGTACCACGTGATTCTTGTCTAAGTTTATTATAAACAGTAAGAAGACAAACAAAACGGGAATTCAACTAAAAGGCAAGCCGAACTCTGCAGCGCCGTCCTGACTAAAAGCTGCTGAGAAGCTCTTTCAGCCGTTGTAAGTTGACGGGATGCATTTTTTCGGGCTCCGGCGTTTCGAGGATTACCGGCACGTGTGCGATGCGAGGTTCGTGCAACAGGATGCGGAAAGTCTCCAGTCCAAGCTCACCTTCGCCGATATGCTCGTGGCGGTCTACACGACTTCCCAGAGGCTTCTTCGCGTCGTTGACGTGAATCACCTTCAGCCGCTGCAGACCGATAATCCAATCAAACTCATCCAGCGTGGCAGATAATGCCTCAAAGGTACGGATATCATAGCCAGCCACGAACACATGACAGGTATCGAAGCACACTCCAATACGCTCCGAGCCTCCTGCCATGTCGATGATGCGAGCCAGATGCTCGAAGCGATAGCCCAGGTTGGTTCCCTGACCGGCAGTGGTTTCCAGGGCGATACCCACGCGCAAACCTTCGGTTTGCTGGAGAAGAAAGCGCACGCTTTCGCCCAGTGTCGCCAGACCCGCCTCCTCCGACGAGTTGAGATACGCACCCATGTGTGTGACGACCCAGGGGATGTTCAGCGCTTCAGCCCTCCGCAGCTCGTCCAGAAAGGCTTCGCGACTACGCTGCAGAACATCCTTGTCCGGAGCAGCGAGGTTAATCAGATAGGAGTCATGGGATATGATGGTATCAATACCTGTCTGCTGGCGTGCTTCATCAAAAGCGGCAATCTCCTCTTCGGAAAGAGGGCGCGCACGCCACTGGCGCGGGCTGGTGGTGAACAGCTGAACGGCGGTGCATCCGATCTCATGACCCGAAGTAATCGCCTTATGAAGACCACCTGTGGTGGGCATGTGCGCACCCAGTAAGCGCATGTTTGCCATCATGTGCCTAGCCCCTCTCCATATACGGTATATCGCGCAGGAGCGTATGGTCTGCCATGCTGTGAATGCTGCACTGTGCCGCCAGCGCCTGTGCAATCTCGCGGAAGGCTTTCGCCTGTGCGGACTCGGGGTGCGCTACCACTGCAGGCACACCTTCGTCCCCGCTGACGGAGATGTTCGGGTCCAGCGGGATGGAGCCGAGGAACGGTACTTGCAGTTTATCCGCAGCGTATTTTGCGCCCTTACCGGCAAAAACAGAGGTGACCTGACCGCAATGTGGGCAGGCAAAGCCCGACATGTTCTCAATAATACCCAGTATGGGTATAGGCCGCCGGAGAGTTTCTTCCATCTTGCGGAACATGGCTACCGCCTTTCCCGCGATAGTGAATGCCACGTCTTGAGGGGTCATAACGATGACAACGCCAGTTATGGGTACGGACTGCGAGAGTGTGATGGAGGCATCACCTGTTCCCGGAGGCAGGTCTACAATCAGGTAGTCTTTCTCTCCCCATTCCACGTCGGTCAGCAGCTGCCTGACCGTGCCTGCGACCATGGGACCGCGCCAGATGACGGCACTATCGTCGGGCAACAAGAACCCCAGCGACATCATTTGCACGCCGTAGCGCTCGATGGGGATGATTTTGTCGTTGATAACAGGAGGAGTTTCACGGGTGCCCATCATCAGCGGAACCGACGGGCCATATACATCGGCATCCAGCAATCCGACCTTCGCGCCCAGCTGCGCCAGAGCGACCGCGAGGTTGACCGCTACGGTGCTCTTACCGACACCACCTTTGCCGCTGGCAACCGCCACCACCTGCCGAACGGTCGGCAGCAGGTCCTCAGCCCCGATGCTGCGAGAACGCGTGCTGGCGGTCATCTCCACGTTGACTGACTTGACGCCGGGAAGCTGCAATACCGCCTGAGTAGCCTGTGATTTCATCAGGTCCTTGACGGGACAGGCAGGGGTGGTCAGCTCTATCTTGAAAGCCACGTTGCCGTCGCATATCTTCACGTCTTTCACAAAGCCGAGGCTGACGATATCACGGTGCAGGTCAGGGTCTACGACTGAACGAAGCGCATCCAGAACCTGTTGCTCGGTGATGGAATGCTCACTCATCCTCTTGACTCCTTCTGAGGCCGGAAAGGCTTTTTACAGGATTGTACCCCGAAGCGTTCTGGAAGGCAAGTCGGTCAGAGGGTGTGCGAGACATGGTAGGAGTCAGGCAATTGTAATAGTCTTGCAGAGTTGGCGACACAAAGCGACATCATCTGTCATTCTGAGCGAAGCGAAGAATCTCTTTTGAGGCGCAGAGATGCTTCGCTTGCGCTCAGCATGACAGGAAAGTGTCGCTTCATTCGCTGGAACAAACCTCGAGGCGATTCCACGAACACCCTTAGTCGGTCAGAGGGTGTTCGATAAATCCGCCGGACACCCATGATGGGCGAGGGCCCTCCGAACCTTAAACCCTTCTCCAACCGTGAGCAGGAAAAAGCGATATCGGAAAGAGAATCACTTCATGAATGCATAACTGCAGGGAGGAGGGATATTCAATGGTACAACTTCCGCGCATAAAACTTGGACTAATCGCCGCAAACCGCGGTTTCTTCAGCGACGAGCTCGCCGCGAAGATGCGCAATGAGACCATTACCGCGATGCGCGAAGCAGGCATCGAAGTGGTCGGGCCAGATGAAAGCATGACCAAACTGGGTTGTGTGGAAACCCTGAAGGAGGCATACATCGCGGGCAAACTCTTCCGTGAGCAAGGCGTAGACGGTATTGTGGTCGCGGCGGTGAACTTCGGCGATGAGCAAGGCGTGGCCGCTGCTATCAAAACCGCCGACCTGAACGTGCCGATTTACATCTTCGGATGCCAGGAAGAGGAAGTGCTTACACCCAGTACCCCACGCCGCGACTCGTTCTGCGGGCTGCTCTCGATCGGGGAGGCGCTGCGTCAGCTGGGTGTGGAGTACACGGTAGGACGGGTGCCCATCCTGTTCCCTCGCGAAGAAGCGTTCAAGAAGGACATCCTGCGCTTTGCCGCCGTGTGCCGCGTGGTCAACGGTATTCGCAAGGCGCGATATGGGCAGATTGGTGCGCGTCCGGATGCTTTCTGGACATGCCGCTTCGACGAGAAGATGCTCCAGCGTTTGGGACCGACGGTGGTCACTCTGGACTTGTCCGAGGCAATCGCTGCTGTCCAGCGCATGGACCCCGAAAGCGCGGAGGTGCAGCAGAAGATGCAACAGATTGCCCAGTACGCGGATGCCAAGGGCGTGCCTGCAGAGGTAGTGAACAAGATGGCGCGCTTCGAGCTGTTTGTGGAGCGCTTCATCGAAGAGAAGGGGCTGGACGCACTGGCAATCCAGTGCTGGACATCGATCCAGATGAACCTGGGCATCTGTACCTGCACCACAATGAGCCGACTGGGAGACCGGGGCATCCCATGCGCGTGCGAGTCGGACATTATGGGCACGCTGTCCATGCACGCCGCACTGCTGGCATCCGGCGCACCGGCTACCCTTGCCGACTGGAACAATCTGCACAACGAAGACCCCGAGCTGGCGAACCTGTGGCACTGCGGCGTGTATCCCACCACTTTCGCCAAGACACCTCCGCGCATCGGCGTACAGGAGATTATCGCCACCACGACCGGGCGTGATAACGCGACCGGAGTGATCGAGTTCGAGGTGAAAGAGGGACCGGTCACCCTGTGCCGTATCACGCAGAGCGCAGATGGCGAGTGGAAAGCGGCGCTGGCACAAGGTACGATTGAGGAGAACCGTGCGAAGACCTTTGGGGCGTATGGATGGTGCCGCATTCCCGGCTTGCAGCGATTCTACAGAGACGTGCTGTGTCGGCACTTCCCGCACCATGTGGCAATGACGCTGGGCTCCGTGGGCGATGTGCTGTGGGAGGCTCTGGGCAACTATTTCGGCATGGACGTGTATGCGCCCGACGCCGCCTCCGGTGTCTGGACGCCTGAACCGCCGTTCTGGAGCGATTGAGCATCAGCATCATGATGTTTGGGGCAAGCCTCCCGGCAGGTTGTCCTTACGTCATCGCCGGGGGGGCTGCAACCCCGAAACAATCATCAGGCAGACGGGGCGCTTGCTCGCCGAGGCCTCGCGATGGCGCGGTGCTATCGCCCTGGTGATGGAGAGGAATCTTCGGGTGCGCAATAGCGGTTAGGAGTTTCGCAGTTGAAAGACTGCGGCGGATTTTTGCGATATAAAGCGGCATTATCTGTCATTCTGAGCGAAGCGGAGAATCTCTTTTGCGGTTCTGAGATGCTTCGCTTGCGCTCAGCTTGACAGGAAATAGTCTGCGCAGTCGCCGAAAAAGTATTCCAGCCACCTGTTCACGGTAAATGCGTAACTCCTAAGCGGTAATAATAAGTGAGACGGTAAGAACAGGGGGGTGAACCCGATTGGAGAGAGGCACAATTGACCTGTCCAGAATCAAGACGTATCCGATTGCCGAACGCCACAATCTGGTCAAGCGGTCGGATTTCATCGCCGATACACGGGATTTTCCCGTCTGGCAGAATCGGAACTTTCTGCAGCTGGTCAGACGGGTAATACGGGCGGCTAAGGAAAAGAAGCAAATCATCGTGATGATGGGCGGTCATGTGGTCAAAAGCGGGCTCTCGTTGCTGATTATTGACCTGATGAAGCGAGGGGTCATCACCCACGTGGCAGGCAACGGAGCCGTGTCCATCCACGACTTCGAGATGGCGTTGATCGGCGAGACCAGTGAGTATGTGCCACGAAGTATTGAGGACGGCTCCTTTGGCATGGCGGAAGAGACCGGACGCTTCATGAATGAAGCCATCAATCGCTACGCCGAAGAGGGGATGGGATACGCCATTGGCCGGTGGATTGTGGAGCATAATCTGCCTTACCAGGAGTACAGCATTCTGGCGAACGCCTATCGTCTGGGGGTTCCCGTGACGATACACGTGGCTATCGGTACCGACATCATTCATCAGCATCCTGCCTGCGATGGTGCAAGAACGGGATTAGCAACTTATACAGATTTCAAAATATTCTGCCACAGCGTGGCTCAAATGAAGGAAGGATGTTACCTCAATTTCGGCTCGGCAGTTATCGGACCGGAGGTGTTTCTGAAAGCGCTGAGTATTGCTCGCAATCTGGGTTATCAGGTGCATCCCATAACCACCGCGAACTTCGACCTCCGTCGCGGGTTAAACGACTATTTCTATCGCCCCTCCAAGAATATCGTCGTACGACCAACCTCGCTGGGGGGCAGGGGATTCAATCTTCGGGTAGACCACAAGGTGAGCATTCCCTCGTTGCACCGCCTCGTGGTGGAGGCTCTGGAGGCGACGTAGTATGGCACAGGTATTGACTGTTGCCCATATCAGTGATACCCACCTGGGGTATCGTTCCCTGTCTAAGGAAGATGCTAGAACGGGAGTGAACCAGCGCGAGGTAGACGTGTATCACGCTTTTGCCCATGCGATGAAGGCGATACAGGAGGCGTCTCCTGACCTCGTGCTGATTACCGGGGACCTTTTCGATAAGAAGGTGCCGAGCATCTGGTCATTGCGGCGGGCGTTTCGAGTGTTGCGCACGGTTCAGGAAGCACGCGGCGGCAAGCCGCTCATCATCTTGGGGGGGAACCATGATACCCCTCGCACGCGCGAAAGCAGTGCGGTCTTCCCGCTATTCGAGGAGATACCCGGTATCAAATCCGTGTACGGAATGCCGCAGTGGGTGCATCTGCCTGACCTTTCGACAGCGGTGTTTTGCATACCCGCTGCTGGTGTCGTGCAACTGGTAGAACAGAACCTGCAGCCAGAGCCTGACCCGCGGTTCGTTTTTAACATACTCGCAGTGCACGGTATCCTGCAGGGAATGTTCAACTACGATTACACGCCCTTCTTCCTGCCGATGTCGCGCGTGCTGGATGAGCGGTGGGACTACATTGCGCTCGGCGATTATCACGACTTTCGCAAAGTGGCGCGCAACGCGGCGTATGCCGGTGCGACAGAGTTCACCACCACCAACATCTGGAGCGAGAACCGCGAGAAGGGCTGGGTGTGGGTGGAGATCGAGAAGGGCAAGCATCTTGCTATCCGTCACCAACCGGTTCCAACGCGCCGGGTGGTCAGTCTGCCCGATGTGGACACCCTGCAATGCGCCTCCACAGAAGAGGCGATAGAGAAGATACTGGCAGAAGCCAGGCTGGAAGATACCGCCAATGCGCTGGTGCGGGTGCGCATCCTGAACCTGCCCTACTCGGAGCGTGCGAGGGTGCATCGCGCCATCGTGGAGGGAATGGAGAATGCTTTCCACGTACAGGTGGATTTTCGCGCGGCTCCGCGCATCTCACCCTCTGCGGGCGGACAAACATCGGAAACAGGTGTAGCCCAACCCATCGAGGAACGCTGGCGACAGTTTGTTGAGGAACACAAAGGCGAGCTGCCTGTGGAAATCGGCGCGGAGGAGGTCATCTCTCGTGGACTGCAGGCTCTGGGCGCGGTAGGTGAGGGGGTATCCGCATGAAGGTGCATCGTTTACAGCTCACCAATTTCCGACAGTATACGGAGCTGGATCTGACCTTTGAAGACGGCATTACCGCCATTATCGGGGCAAACGGTTCGGGCAAAAGCACCCTGCTGGAGGCAATCTGCTGGTCGTTGTACGGGTCGGATGCGCTGCGCAGCAAGGTAGAGGAGGTGCGCCCGTTGTTTCTGAGCCTGCTGGATGGTGGCTCCCAGAGAGGCAGAGGCACGAACCCGAAGGCGGTGCTGACCTTCTCACTGGGTGGCACTACCTACGAAATCGAGCGCACAGCGCAGGGAGCGCGTCTGTATCGCCTGCAATCGGAGCGGGAACCACTTGCGGACGGCACCACGGCAGTCAACAGCATGGTGCAGCGGTTGCTTGGCGGCATGACCTATCGCCAGTTCCTCACCTCGTTCTTCGCACAGCAGGGCGAGCTGGATTTCCTGAACTTCGACAGGGCGCGTCGGCGCGAGGAAGTACTGCGGATGCTGGGACTGGAACGCGTTACCCGCAGTGTGAAGTGGATGGACGCCGAGCTGGCGAAGGGGCGTGCGGAGCTGCAGGGCAAACAATCACTGCCTGTCAGTCCCGAGGAGGCAAAGGCACGGCTGGAGCGGGCGAGGGAGGAGCTGCAGACGGCGCGCGCTGAGTGGCGAGAGGCTGAGCGGACACTGGAGAAGGCAAAAGCGGACTGGGAGCGCCGGAAGCCAATTGCCGAGCAGTGGCAGGCAAAAAAGACAGCTTACGACAGCCTGCAAACACAGGTGAAGCTACTGGAGCAAACCATCCAGACCCGCCAGGAAGAGCTGAGCCGACTGCAGGGTGAGCTGTCCGAGGCACAGACAGCCCGCGCGCGCCTGGAGGAGCTGCGTCCGCAGGGAGAACGATACAAACAGGTGCGCGAACAACTGCGCCAGCTGGATGACCTGCAGCGATATGAGCAACGTCGCGCCGAGCTGCGGGTACATATAGAGAACCTGACAGTACAGATAAAGGAAAAAGAAACCCAGCTTGCGCAGGCGGAGGCGGAACTATCCCGTGTGCAGAGCCAAAGAGAGGAACTGAACGTTCAGGAGCAGCGCGTGCAGGAACTGGAGCAAAAGGCGAAGCAGGCAGAAGACCTTCAACGCAAGCTCGAGCAGATGGATAGCCTTAAACTGGCTGTGCAGAAGCAGTTATCGGCGCTGGACGCGCAAATCGCCTCTCTGCACAGGCAACTGAAGCAGATAGAGCAGCAGATTGCGTCCACAAAGGGAATCGACACCGAGGTGCAGCGCACGGGTACGCTGGTGCACGAGGCGGAGGCGCGCGTGCGGGAACTGGAAGCCGAACTGGGGCGTTTGGAGAAACAACGTGCCAGCGCCATCGCCAGTGCAGATGCCGAAGCGAAAAGCGTGCAACAGCAAATGCGGGAGATAGAGCGACGTCGCCAGAACGTGGAAGCACTGGGACCCGATGGCGAGTGTCCTGTCTGCACCCGCCGTTTGGGCGAGGAGTACGCCAGTGTGGTGAAGCACTTTGACATGGAACTGCAGGAGGCGGAGAAGCGGTTGCAGGCGGCGCTGAGCCGCAAGGCAGAGGCAGAACGCGATACCGAGGCTATTGAACAGTGCAGGGCAAACCTGGAGGAGGCGCGTACCGACCTGCAGCAATATCGTGAGCAGCTCGCGCGATTGCAGGAGCAGATTCGCCAGCGGGATGGCTGGCTGCAGGAGGTACAGAACCTTCGCCAGCAAATGGATGAACTGTCGCAGCAGCGCGAACAGGTGGCGTCCACTTACAACGCCCAGGAGCACGAGCAGATACGTCGTCAAGTGGATCTACTGCAGCCCATTGTGGGTCAGGCAACGGCAGAGAGGCAGGTTTGGCTGGACCGCCTCAGCCGATGGCAGCGTGAAAGTGCGCAGGTACAGGACACGGTGAAGCAGCTGCGCACTGCGCTGGAACATTTTACGAAGTCGATGCGTACCGCCGAAGCCGAGATGCAGCAGCTACCGTCGGGCTACGATGCGGCACTCCATGAACAGCTGCGCAAAGAGCTGGTCGACCTGCAGCCGGCGTGGGATGAGGCGTTGCGATTGTACGCTATTGCAAAACGACTGGACAGCCTGCAGACGCGCCACAGCGAACTGCAGAGCGCTTTGCAATCTGCATCGGAGCATCTGGAGCAAACGCGCCAGAGATTGCGGGAACTGGCTTACGACGAGCAAGAGTACCAGCACGTCATGAGCCAGTTCGAGCAGTGCGAGAGCGTGCTGCGGGATGCCGAAACGCAGGTGCGCGTCCTGCAGGAACGGGTACAGCAGCGGGAGGGGCAGGTGGCTACCCTCGAGGAGCAATGGCAGCGCTTGCAGGAACATCTGCGCGAACTGCATGAGTTGCAACGCGCGGTGCGCCGCGATGAGACCGTGCGCAACTGGCTGCGCAGTTTTGCCGACCTGTTGAACGGTGAAGTGGTTCCGGAGTTACAGGAGCGCGCGGGTGAGCTCCTGAACTTGCTAACCGACGGGCGCTACACGCAACTGCAGATTACCGAAGAGTTCGAGTTCACGCTCTACGATGAAGACCGCCCCAAGCCCATCATTTCGGGTGGAGAAGAGGACATCGTGAATCTCAGCCTGCGCCTGGCAATGGCAGAGATGATATGCGAGCGTAGCGGTCAACCGTTAGGACTGCTGGTGCTGGACGAGGTGTTCGGCTCGCTGGATGCTGACCGCCGCGAAAATACCCTGCAGTTGCTGCGCCGCTTGCGTGACCGTTTCGAACAGATTATCATCATCTCGCATATCGAGGAGATACAGGCAGGCGCGGACCGCGTGTTGCATGTGGAGTACAATCCCAGTTTGCATCGCAGCACCGTGCGGGAGATGGACCTCTTACAGACCGTGGATATCCTGAGCGAGGAGCCTTCTTTGATAATGGCAACCTCTGAAGCCGTCTCGCAGGGGTGGGGAGGGCTGTTTGACGTCTGATGGATGAACTCAGCAAGCGACGCAAATGGCGACGCTGGCTGTCAATCATTGAGGCAGAGAACCAGCGCCTGCAGGAGGACCATCGGCTGTATACGGAACTGCGCGAGCATCTTCGGGAAAAACCAGAGTGGATTTCGTGGATAGATACCCTGTACCTGGTAGGGGTATCTCTCGCCCTGCGTCGCCTGGTGGACGCCAACCCGCGGCACCGAACGGTCTCGCTGGTCAAGCTGCTGACAGAGATGGAGACTCATGTGGAGTGCCTGTCCCGCCGCCGTGTGCTGCTTCAGGCGAAACCGGCACAACGTGCAGAAATTCATGGGTTTTTTGACCGAATCGCAGGTGAAGGCGCCACCACGATTCCCCCGTCGGTGATTCGGCAGTGGCGGGAGGAGTTCAAACACCTTGCTGCGCCTTTCCGGGCGTGGGTGGACCATCGCATCGCCCACTACGATTTGTCTGTGGACTGTCCTCCTCCCGACAGAGCGCAAGTCGAGCAGGTTCTACAGTGGTTATGTTCACGCCTCGAGATTGTGAAGGTGTTGCTGGTAGTCCATCAGACCGATTACCATGCATCGTCATAAAAAGAGCCCCTCGCATTGTGCGAGAGGCGTTGAGGGGGGAGCACAAAAGAGCCTTACACGCACCGGACAACAGCGTTCCCGGTACCGATAATTCCCTGATAACTCAATACCTGCACTTCCCGTGCTTGTTGGGCAAAGCCCGATAGCACCGCCAGGTGGTGCATCCCGCCAACCGGTTGCGCCCGCGCCGACAGCAGGGGGTCCAGGTTCAACAGGTCGTTCCACGCCCGGCTCTGCAGAACACGCAGTACCTGCTCATCGTGTTTCTTTCCTTCGGGCGATACGGCGGTAATCTCGCGATGATCCAATCTGCCGGACAGCCCGCCTACTGCCAGCAGGGCAACACGCTTGCCCCATGCTGCGGCAGTTTCCGCAAGCACACGTCCCCAACGGTAGCTGTCGCGCAGAGATAAGGGGCAGATACTGAGTGGTATCACTTGCATCTGTTCGTTTAGCCGAAGGGCGCGTAACGCCACTACCGCGCTGACGTCCATTTCGCACCGCTCCGCCACCAGTCTTACCGGCAGGGAGGCATCTGCCCCTCGCTCTACAAGTAGCTGCGCCAGCTGTGGGGCGCCATGATAACTGTATGGTATGATTCCGATAAAGTTTTCCTCACAAACCCCAGCATATTGTGTGCATGCTCCCACATTGAAAGCATCGGGGGTTACCCATCCTGCCGAAACCACCAGTAGCACCTGTGTCATGCTCTCTGCCAGTTCTTCGGAGACGCGGCGGAGGGCATTATGCAAGGACAGAAAACTGGGTGCCAGTTCCTCGTCCAGTAATAGGGACTGCGCTGGAATCACGTAGCTGCGCAGTGTTGCCGGACTACCCAGTGACGGCTGTTCCAGAGTAGTAATCTGATACACTTTTGCGCTCCTCCATATACAAATAGTGTATAAAGCGTGGTCTATTGAAGCCAGACGCTGTCGCGTCCAACGATGCGTACCAGGTCCTGCTGAGTGTCATCGCTGACATCCACGTTCAGGTGCGAGACCACCCGATACCGCTGTCTGCCGGAATCAACGTGCAACACCAATCGCGCCTCGCCCGGATGTCTGGTGAGAATTTCTCGCAACACCCGCAGCGCGGGGCGGTGGGCAGGCGTCAGACGGATATGCAGTGTGCGGGCAGATGGTTTTCCGTTGCCGTTACCGTTGTTTGGTGTGCTACCGTTAGTCAGGGCGTGCGCCTTTTCACATACCAGTTCGACCGGCGCCTGTGTTTCACCAGACTCCGGGTCCTCCGCACGCCAGCGATCGCGGTGTTTGACCCTGCCTTCGATAACCACTACGCTGTCTTTGACAAGCAGCGATTTGTTTTCTTCGAACACCTTGGGGAAGACGGTGGCAGAGACGGTTCCGGTGAGGTCTTCCAGAGTGATTGCTGCCATGCGGTCGCCTCGCTTGGTTCGCAGAGGACGTACATCAGTAATGACCCCGGCGACGCGCACCTGTGCACCGTCCGCCATCTCATTGAGGTGGCTGCAGAGCACCACCCCCAGCTGCTTCAGGCGTGTTTGCAGGGAACGCAGGGGATGGTCTGCCAGATAGACACCCAGCAGTTCCTTCTCAAAGGCGAGTATTTGCTCGCGCGGGAATTCGGGCACGCTCGGCAGGGCAGGTGCCTCCACTTCCTGCATCTGCCCCCCTGCGAACAGTGATTCCTGCCCGATGCGTCGGTTGTGTACGGCGCGTTGCGCCGCCGTCCATGTATCGTCTAGACCAGATAGCAATTGGTTGCGGTTGGGTACCAGAGAATGGAACGCACCCGCCTGGATAAGCGTTTCCGCCGTGCTCTTGCCGAAGTTGCCCTGCTGCTCCAGTGTGCGCACACAGAAATCAAAAAGGCTGGTGAACGGTCCATCTGCCCGCGCACGCAGGATAACCTCTACCGCTGCCTTTCCCACGTTTTTGATAGCCCCCAGCCCAAAGCGAATGGCTCCCTCCTCCACGGTGAAGTCCACATCACTGCGGTTGATGTCCGGGGGCAATACCTGGATGTTGCGCCGCCGACACTCCTCTACATACTGCACCACTTTGTCCTGTTTATCGAGGTGCGCTGCCATGAGGGCGGCAAAGTATTCTACGGGATAGTTCGCTTTCAGGTAAGCGGTCTGGTAGGCGACCATAGCGTAGCACACCGCGTGCGCCTTGTTAAAGGCATAGCCCGCGAACGGCTCGATCAGCTTGAAAAGCTCTTCTGCCTGTTGCGCGTCGATACCGTTGCGCACCGCGCCTTCGATAAACTTGGAACGCATCTTCTCCATATCTTCGGATTTCTTCTTACCCATAGCGCGGCGCAGGATATCCGCCTGCCCGAGGGTAAACCCGGCGAGCGTGCGCACGATTTGCAACACCTGGTCCTGGTAGACGATGACACCATAGGTCTCTTTGAGAATCGGTTCCAGCGATGGGTGCGGATAGACGATGGGCTGTAATCCCAGCTTGGAGCGGATATACTGGGGGATATGGTCCATTGGACCCGGGCGATAAAGCGCGACCATCGCTGCCAGCTCGCGCACGTCGGTCGGTTTCAACTCTGCGATGTTGCGCCGCATCCCCTGCGATTCCAGCTGGAACACACCGGTGGTATCTCCCTGTCCGAGCATCTCGTAGGTTTTGCGGTCATTCAGCGGGATGCTGCGCAGGTCGATGCGTTCTCCTCGCGTCAGCTCGATGTTTCGCAACGTTTTGGCAAGGATGGTCAAGTTGGTCAACCCCAGAAAGTCCATCTTCAGCAAGCCAATCTTTTCCAGCGAGCCCATGTCGTACTGGGTCACCGGTGGTCCGTCGCTTACCCTTGCCAGAGGGACGTGCTCTGCCAGTGGGTCGCGGCTGATGACTACCCCGGCGGCATGAGTGCTCATGTGTCGGGCGACCCCTTCGAGACGCCTGGCGATTTGGATGAGTTCTTGCAGTTTGGGCTCGCTGGCGACTAATGCTTGCAGTTCGGAGTCTTCCTGCAGGGCTGAATCAATAGTCACCTTTGGCCCCGAAGGGATCAGTCGGGCGAGGTGATCCACCGTTTGTGCAGGGATGCCCAGTGCCTTGCCAACATCGCGTACCGCTTGCTTGGCGCCCAGCGTCCCAAACGTACCGATTTGCGCTACCCGGTCTTTGCCGTATTTCTCGGTGACGTATTGAATCACCTCATCCCGGCGCGTATCTTCGAAGTCCATGTCGATATCAGGCATCTGCACGCGCTCGGGGTTCAAGAAGCGCTCGAATGTCAAGCCGTAATAGAGCGGGTCGATCTCGGTGATGCCGATGCAGTAAGAGACCATGCTACCGGCTGCGGAGCCACGCACACCAAAGAAAATCCCCCGGTCGCGGGCAAACTGAGCGAAATCCCGCACGATGAGGAAGTACGGGGCAAACCCGGTTTTTTCAATGACATCCAGCTCGTACGCCAGCCTTTGCTCCACTTCAGGAGTAACCGGGTGGTATTTGCGTCTCATCCCCTCCCGGGCCAGATGCGTCAGATAGCTGATGGCTGTGTGCCCTGCAGGGAGGTCCGGCTCGGGCAGATGCACCCGCCCGAAGTCCAGACGCAGGTCCACCATCTCTGCAATGCGCAGAGTATTTTCCAGCGCCTCCGGGTGTTCGGGAAACAGCTGAGCCATCTGTTCGGGGGTTTTCAAGTAGAATTCGTTGGAGCCATAGCGCAGGCGGTCTTCATCCTGTATCGTTTTGCCCGTCTGGATACACAACAGCACGTCATGCGCACGGGCGTCTTCCGCGGTCAGGTAGTGTACGTCGTTGGTACATATCAAGGGGACACCGAGTTCACGAGAGAGTTTCACCAGTCCGTCGCGGATGGCCCTCTGCTCGCTCAGCCCGTGGTCCTGCAGTTCGATGAAGTAGTTCTCTTTGCCGAAGAGGTCGCGGTAGAAGCCCGCGATGCGCAACGCCCTGTCGTAATCGCGGTTAATCAGCGCCACACAAACCTCACTGCTCAGGCAGCCGCTGGTAGCAATCAATCCTTCGCAATATTCCTGCAGTAGCTCGTGGTCGACACGCGGTTTGTAGTAGAAACCTTCCAGCGATGCAATAGTGCTTAGGCGTATCAGGTTCTTGTAGCCTGTGAGGTTTTTCGCCAGCAGAAGCAGGTGGAAAGCCGAAGAGTCCTTGCGTGGGTCGCGGTCAGTGCGCTTACGGGGTGCTACATACACTTCACAGCCGATGATAGGTTTGATGCCTGCTTCAAGGCAAGCCTCGTAGAACTCGATGACACCGCTCATGACGCCATGGTCGGTAATCGCCAGAGCAGGCATCCCCAGATTGGCTACTTGCTGCACAAGCGGTTTGATGCGATTTGCCCCATCCAGCAGACTGTATTCCGTATGCGTATGCAGATGCACAAATCCCGGTCGCGACATCGCTTTTTGACCCCCGGCTCCCGTTCCTGCGAGGCTCAGCCCAGTGGGCTGGGAAAAAGTAGATAAAAGTCAGCGCAAACAACATGTAGTAATATTGTATCGCTACTCACACAATATATTGTGTTGTCCTTGCCATGCGCAGATATTCTACACAATCTGGAGCGCAGTTGTAAAGGGGTTTCGAGAGGCTTTGAAGAAAATTTTTTTTGCCAATCCCTTCTGCTTTCTCGTGGCATGGCGGAACTCGCTATACCCCTTTTGAACATTCACCGTTGTCGCCGGGATTCCTGCCTGCGACCGCGGTTCATTGACTCGGCAATCGCTTTGGTGGTAGTATGGTTTGTGGAGTAAGTCGCCCTATTGCCGAATCACGGCTGCGGCAGGAGGTTTTACTATGTCGGTAACCGTATCCAAGTCCCCGCCCGAAGGGGTCCGTCGCCTCCGCATGAGTTATGAGCAGTTTCTGGCGTGGAGCCAAGAAGATACCCATGCGGAATGGGTAGAGGGGGAGGTTATCGTCTTTATGCCACCGAAAGATAGACATCAGGATATCGTTCAATTTCTGGTCGCTCTGCTGAGCAGCTATGTGAGTTTTTATGGGTTGGGTAAGGTTCGCTCTGCCCCCTTTGAGATGCGTTTGGAACGCTCCGCGCGGGAACCCGACATCCTGTTTGTTTCTCAGGCGAACCTGCACCGCCTCACCGCCGAGCGGCTGCAGGGGGCTGCCGATTTGGTGGTAGAGGTGGTCTCGGAAGAGAGCCAGCAACGCGACCGCGTGCAGAAGTTCGGGGAATACCAGTCTGGCGGGGTGCGCGAATACTGGCTGATTGACTCGCGCCCGGAGGTGGAACCGGAGTTTTACGTGTTGAACGACGCGGGCAAGTTTGAGCGTGCAGTGTTAGAGGACGGCGTGTTTCGTTCGCGCGTGTTGGTGGGCTTCTGGTTGCGAGTGGAGTGGGTGACCGCTGCGGAGATGCCAGAGCCGCTGGGCGTTTTTGCGGAGATAGTGGGGTTGCCAGAAGAGGTGAAGCAGACCCTCCGCCGGATTGCACAGCAAGGACCGCAAAGCCTGTGAGAGGAGACGACGCAGCATGACTCCACGCGAGCGATTCCGCGCTATCGTTCGCGGACAGCAGCCCGACCGGATGCCATACTTTTATGGTGGTCCTCGCGCGTCCACCTTCGCTGCCTGGCGCAAGCAGGGACTTTCCGAAGAGCAGTACCGCCACTGGAGTGCGTTCATCGGTGAGGAAGGCTTCACAGGCATCGGCAAGTTCGACTGCGGACCTATCCCCCGCTTTGAGGAGCGGGTGCTGGAAGAGCACGGCAACGTGCGCATCTGGATCGACCATTGGGGCGTGAAGCGGATGGATGCTATCCATCAGCCCACCGCGGGTTTCGCCACCAGACGATACCTGGAGTTTCCCGTAAAGACATCTGACGACTTCGAGGAGATGAAAAAACGCTTCGACCCACATACGCCGGAACGCACTATCCCTCTGCCCGGTGAGAACGAACGCCCCACCCTGAACCCCGACGGCTACCGCGTGTATCAGGCGACCGTCTGCTGGCGCGACCGCGTGGAGGAGTGCAACCAGAGCGAAAATCCGGTTTCCCTTGTCGTTCCCGGTTTGTGGTGGACGGCGCGGGACTGGGCGGGCTTCGAAGGGCTTTGCATGATGTGCGTGGAACAGCCGAACTTAGTGCATGAGATGATGGAGTACTGGACGTGGTTCATCACGGAGCTGTTCGACGAGCCCCTGCGGGCGATCAAGGTGGACCTGGTGATTCTGAACGAGGATATGGCGTTCAAAACGCACGCCATGATTTCTCCCTGCATGATGCGCGAGTTCATGCTGCCCCGCTACCGTCGGCTGTACCGATTCTTCAAGGAGCGCGGGGTGGAGTGCGTCATGATGGACTCCGACGGCTACATCGGGCAGATTCTGGACGTGTTCCATCCCAACGCGCTGGACGGAAGCACTCCGGTGGAGATTGCGGCGAACAATGACCCCGAGCGTTACCTGCGTCAATATCCCCACCTGTTCCTGATGGGCGGCATCGACAAACGGGAGCTGATGCGCAGCAAGGCAGAGGTGCGCCGGGAGGTGGTGAAACGCTACCGTGCCGCCCGAGAGCTCAGTCGCTATATCCCTACCGTAGACCACGGCGTACCACCTGACGTACCCTTGCGCAACTTCCTGTACATGGTGGAGCTCATCAAAGGCTTTGCGCAGGGTGAGGATTTGGATACCTACGAGCCTCCCTGCGTCCTCGAGCGCCAGCTGGGACCGATCGAAGAGATGTTCGACCCGCTGAAAGCCATCGAGGAGGCGTATGGGGAGGAGTAAGCGCAATCACTCCTCCGTCAAGGCCACTCGTGGTATATACTGGCTACCTGCATCGCGAACGGCTTCGCTCGCTCCTCAAGCTGACGTCGGGCTTCGCGGAATAGTGGTCGGAAGTTTCTGGCAGCCTGCACCAGTTCGCGCAGTTCGCGCAGGGAGTTGGGCAAAATAACCGCTGTGTGGACGGGATGGCTCATCGTGTAGCGGAACAGCTCCTCTACCGAGAACCGCCCATCGCCCACCAGTCTCCCAACGCCCATTACCTTCATCACCGCCAGACCTATCTGCTTCTGCACGGCGAACTCCAGAAACTCGCGAGCAAAGGTACGGGGGTGATGCGGCTCCGCCGGGTTCAAGGGGAACAACACCATGTCAAAGGGAAACCGTTCGAGCATTGTCCTTAAGACCCTCGGGTCATTATGCCCCGAGACGCCGATGTAGCGCACTATCTTCTGTTCCTTCGCCTGCTGGAAGGCTCGCATTGCGCCGTTCGGGGAAAACAGTTGCTCTACCTCGTGTGGGTAGGAAACGTGGTGCACAATCCACTGGTCCAGCCTGTTCGTGCGCAGGCGGCGGAGGCTTTCCTGCAGCTCAGGCCAGGCTCCATCGTAATCGCGGCGTGCGCTCTTGGTGCTGAGGAACACCTTATTGCGGATGCCCTGTATGGCTTCCCCGAAGATGATCTCGCTGTTGCCGTTGGCATACTGCACGGCGGTGTCTAAATAGTAGACGCCTGACTCTATCGCTTCGCGGATGATGGCGACCGCCTGCTGACGGCGGTTGAGGTCTTGCAGCACGCCCGCCCCACCCAGCGCCAGGATGGGCATCTGGATGCCCGTCTTGCCGTAAACACGAGTAGGAATAGTGTTTTTCATGGTTATAGTGTACCCTGCGAACGGGCGGAAAAGTCTTTCCTGAGCAGGTGTCAAACGTCACAAAATCCTTCTTTGCCATAGTCACATCCTGTTGCACAATTACAGCAATCACATGGTGCGGTTATTAGAAAGTCAATGATGTTTACCACCCTAGGAGTGCAGCCATGCTTGCTCTGTTAAGGAGATAGAAGGGGGAATAGGTAGGGAATGATGTCAGTCGCTTGGTAGAGTATTGACGTTTTAGACGCAACATTACTATAATGTGCGTTAGGGCACGGTGAAGGTCAGACGTAATTACGAGCGAGGAGAGACTTCTGTGGACGACATTAGTCTTATTAGGCTGCGCATCGAGAATGCTCGGAAACGCCTCATCGACCTTAGCCTGAGGAATAGGTTTTTGAACTATCGGGTCGGTAGCCGTGCAGCAATTGAGATTACCGATGTAGACCCGGACTCTTTGTACAACATGTTAGTTCAAGAAGCGAAGTCGTTGAAGCTGCTACCTCAGAATGATGACGAATTGGATTTAGCGGACCTAGATACTAGAAGTTCTAACCCAACTACAGCGAAAAAGCTGCGGGTGAAGGAGACAGAAAAGTCACTCGAGAACAAGCTGTTAAGATTTTACCGGGAGTCCCGTACGATTCAGGAAGAACAGGGTATCAACCTTCTCTTCTTAGCGTTGGGACTTTTACAGTGGTTTGAAGCGGATGGTGAACAGATAGCCCGCTATGCACCAATGTTGTTGATCCCAATTACCATTGAACGTACTACGGCAAAGAGTTTCACCCTTAGCCATGACGGAACAGAAATCGTTAGCAATCTGTCAATGATCGAAAAAGCAAAAGATTTCGGTATCAGGCTTTCTGAGTTTGACCAGGAAGGCGGTAGCGTGAGTAATTACTTTAATCTCATTTCCAGGCAAGTTTCTTCGTTGAAACAATGGACAGTCATACCGGGGTAGGCCGTCATTGGTTTCTTTAATTATGCGAAATATGTAATGTTCAAAGACCTGGATGAGAACAATTGGAAACCGGGTAGTAAGCCGGAAGAGCATGAGATAGTGCAGATATTATTTGGCGACAATGAACATCCTAGCCTATGTAACGCAATCGAACTTAGTGGTAACCTTGATGAAATACGCCCAGTAAAAGGTTCACTTGAAGTTTATGACGCAGACTCATCGCAGCTCGAGGCCATTGTTCAGGCAAAGAACGCCAAGCCAATGATTATAGAAGGTCCGCCCGGAACTGGTAAATCGCAGACAATTACAAACTTGATCGCTGAAGCCGTGTATGAGGGGAAGAAAGTGTTGTTTGTCGCGGAAAAACGTGCAGCGTTAGAGGTGGTAGTGCGAAGATTAGATGAAGCTAGTTTGTCACAGATGTGTATTGAGCTTCATAGCAGTAAGGCGATTAAGAAATCCTTCTACGAGAGCCTAAAAAGGACGATAGAGTACGAGACTAGTTCAGTCAAGGGGATTCAACAGCAGCTCCAAGAATTAGAGCAGGTCCGAATGAAGCTTAATGAATACTGCTCAGCGCTACACACCCCTGTATCTCAGTATGGTGTCAGCCCATATCAGTGCGCGAATGAGTTGATTAAATTGGGAGTGAGGGCGAACGGACGGAGACCTCTTCGCTTCACGATGATGAAGGATTGGGATTTGAACACCTATCAGTCCGTGCGTGAGATTGTTCAGAGATTTGAGACATACAGACAACGCTATGGGGTACCTGTGCGTAACCCATTTTGGGGTAGCGAACTTCGAAGCATATCCTCGGAAGTGCTCGAGGAGGTACGAACACGCGTTAAGACGACGTTGGAGCGGTTGCAGAGGGCTGAAGACACACTACAGCGCCTACGCTCCTATTCAGAATTAGACATTGACCTGCGCGAAGTCGTTCGCTCTAACAGGTCCTCGTGGGAAGAGAAACTACCTCAAATCCGTCTTGCTGTCCACTCGTTCGGCCGCCGTTGGTATCGGTTTGCTGTTCCTGCCTTTTTGATTGCTAGCATCGATTTAAGCCGGCTCCTAAGGCGACGGGCGCCTATGAACTCTGAGGTACTTTTGAAGATTGTTTATAGCGCACTATCTATCGTGGAATATGAGAGCGAATTAGAAGCACTGTGTGACCTACTACAGGCGCAGGTCATTAGGCAGCACCTCTCTTCTTTACCTTACAGCGAGCAGATGGTAAAGCTGGAAGAGTGGAACAATTGCATATCGGACTTGGGACATCTTGTACGTTTCAACTGTTTGACCGATGACGCGCAAAGGGCGGGTGTCTCGTGGCTAGCCGATTTGGCAAAAAGCGGTGCTGTATCTCTCTCTGAGTTCGACTGGACATGGTATCAAGGAATATTCGATGAAGCGCTTAGCCAACGACCGGTGCTTCGGAAATGCGAGCCAGAAGACTACGCTGATTTAACGGCAAAGTTTAAAGAGTTAGACAATCTACTGCTACAAATTAACCGGCTACGCGTTGCAGAAAAGCACGCTTCGCAAATCCCCCGATACAGGGGGGCAGGAAACCTCTTGATGCTTCAGCGCGAAATCAGGAAACAACGAGCACAAAAGCCTGTTCGCAGGATAATGAGTGAAGCTGGCGCTGCAATACTTGATATCAAACCAGTGTTTATGATGTCCCCCCTATCGGTGGCGTTATATCTTCCTCCGAACAGCGCGCAGTTTGACTTAGTCATTTTTGATGAGGCAAGTCAGGTGAAACCAGAGGACGCACTTGGTGCTATTCTTCGTGCCAAACAAGTCGTAGTGGTTTGCGATAGTCAGCAGCTTCCCCCGACGACGTTTTTTGACAAGTTGGTTGAGGACGATATCTCGGAGGCTGAACAGGAAGAGGACATAACGGGCGGCATCGAAAGCATCCTTGACATGGCTTGTGCGGCCTTGCCCCCTAGGCACCCATGGCACAGACTTTTACGTTGGCACTACAGAAGCAAGCATCACTCACTCATTGAATGTTCCAATCGCCTCTTCTATCGCGATCGGTTGGTGATACCTCCGAGCAATCTGCTTATGTGCAAGGAGCTTGGTGTGGTCTTCCATCCGGTACCTGAGGGTGTTTATGAAAGGGGACGAACTAGAACGAACAGGGTTGAGGCTAGCAAGGTGGCAGATGCTATCATTGAACACCTGAAACACTCGTGGAACCTTTCACTAGGGGTTGCTGCCTTTAGTGTCGCCCAGCAACACGCTGTTGAAGATGAACTAGAGATGCGTAGGCGAGACGACCCAGCCCTCGATACAATGCTTTGCGAATTTGACAAAAGGCATCTGCACGAGCCGCTATTTATTAAGAACCTCGAGACTATACAGGGCGACGAGAGAGATGTCATTTTCATCAGCGTGGGCTACGGCAGGGATGAGCAAGGGAGTCTTTCAATGAACTCTGGACCGCTTAACAAAGAAGGGGGTGAACGAAGGCTAAATGTACTCATAACTCGCGCGAGACACCGCTGCGAAGTTTTCAGTGGCATCCGTTTCGTAGACCTACGAATGGATGATTCCTGGCCGAAGGGGGTCAGGGCACTGTATACCTTTCTCAGGTATGCTGAGACTGGAGATTTGGACGAACCACCTGTAGTGGAAAAGGAACCTATGTCGCCGTTTGAGGAGGATGTTCTAAACGTGCTGCGTGAATGGGGGTATGAAGTGAGACCGCAGGTAGGCACTGCCGGATTCTACGTAGACATCGGGGTTGTGAACCCCCTGAATCCGGCTGAGTATATTTTAGGGGTCGAATGTGATGGCGCACAATACCACTCTTCGCGCAGCGCCAGGGATAGCGACCGCCTCCGCCAACAGATTTTGGAGCAATGGGGTTGGCAGATACACCGGATATGGAGCACAAGCTGGTATAGGAATAACGAACACGAGCGGCAGCGCCTGAAAAAGGCTGTAGAGGACGCAATCAACCGTGTCTCGGAAGTTAAGGTGTGGTCGGTCCCTAAACACGTTCCTGAAAAAAGAGACGAAAACCCAGTTATTCCCGTAGTGAACAACGGAGTAAGCCAAACAACACCTTCTCGCGACGGCGGTTTGTTCCCTGATTATCGTTTTGCTAATATCACAAAACTGTCAATCACAAGTACAACTGCATTGTCTAGAAGTGTGGTTATGGTTGCTAAGGAAGAATCCCCTGTGCATATTGAGGAGCTAATTCGCCGGATACGCGAGGCTGGCGGCTATGCACGTGCAGGAACCAAGATTCGAAGCGACATCATGGCTGCTCTAAGGGCAGTTGAGCGAGCTGGAAAAGTCATCTGTGACGGCGAATTCGTGTGGATAAAGCCTCAGAAAACACCCGTGCCCCGCAATCGGAGTAACATGCCTCCTCAGTACAAGAAAATAGAATATATCCATCCTGAAGAACTTCGGCAGGGTATACTATATGTTGTGAAAAACTCTTACGGGATTGAGGCAACCGAGTTGGTCAAAGAGGTTATCAGGATGTTTGGTTTTGAAAGGACAACCTCGAACATGCTTAGAACGGTACAAATACAGGTAGAATCGCTTATCAGTGGAGGAAAGATTATCAACGATAATGGCGTACTCAGACTGACATAGCCGATGTTGTAATGGACACGAGTTCCCGCAACTTCTTCCCCACGTCCTCAGCGCGCATGAGCGATTCGCCGACCAGCACAGCGTGTGCCCCAGCCTGTGCGACGCGCCGCACATCTTCTACCGAATCGATACCGCTTTCGCTGACGATAATACTCCCTGGGGGTATCATCGGGGCGAGGCGTTCGGTGACCTCCAAGGTGGTGTGGAAGGTGGTCAGGTCGCGGTTGTTAATGCCGATGATAACCGCACCCGCGTCCAGCGCGCGTTGCAGTTGCACCTCTTTGTGCACCTCGACCAGCGCATCCATACCCAGCTCGCATGTAAAGGCAATCAGCTCGCGCAGTTCGGCATCGGTGAGTGCCGCCACAATCAAGAGAACGGCATCTGCCCCGGCGACGCGCGCCTCCACCACCTGATATCGGCTGATGAGGAAGTCCTTGCGCAGTAAGGGCACGTCTACCTGCTGGCGGATGGCACGCAGATAGTCGAGATGACCCTGAAAGAACCGCTCGTCCGTCAGCACGCTGATGGCGCTGGCGCCATGCTCGGCGTAGACTCGGGCGATATGCAAGGGGTCAAAGTCCTCCCGCAGTACCCCTTTGGACGGCGAGGCTTTCTTGACCTCGGCGATAACCGCTATCCGACCGTCAGCTCGTTGCAGGGCATGACGAAAGGAGCGCACCGGGGGCGCACCGGATAGCTGTTTCTCCAGCTGGGAGAGGGGCACGCGCAACTCGGCTTCGGCAACCTCCTGACGTTTGTGAGCCAGGATGGTGTCCAGAATCGTCACCTGCCTGCCTCCTGCGTGAACTGAATGTAGCTTTCCAGCACCTGCATGGCTTTGCCGGAATCGATGATTTCCCCAGCGACCTGAATGCCCTCGGCGATGGTCTGAGCCGCACCGCCGACAACGAGTGCCGCCCCCGCGTTCAGGAGCAGAAGGTCACGTGCAGCCCCTTTTTCTCCGCTAAACAGGCGACGTATCATCTCCGCACAGGATTGCGGCGAGTCTGGCGCGCTCACCTCCTCTGGCGAAGCACTCCGCAAACCGAATTGCTCGGGGGCGATTCGCTCTTCGCGTATCTGCCCATCCTGTACATGCACGATGATAGTCTCACCCAGTGTGGAAAGCTCGTCCAGACCGGGCTCACCGTGCACCACCATCGCGCGCTCCGTGCCCAGCTCCCGTAACACCTCCGCAATCAGCCGGGTGAGACTGGCATCGAACACGCCAAGCAGCTGGCGCGGCGCTCCGGCGGGGTTGGTTAGCGGACCAAGGATGTTGAACACCGTGCGCACGCCCAGCTCCTGTCGGACGGGGGCGGCGTACTTCATCGCAGGGTGATGCGCCCGTGCAAACAGGAAACCGATGCCGATGTCATCAATCGCTTGCGCCACCTTTTCGGGAGGAAGGTCCAGCCGGCATCCCAGCGCTTCCAGCACATCCGCGCTGCCGCACTTGCTCGTCACGGCACGGTTGCCGTGCTTTGCCACGGGCACTCCCCCTGCGGCGGCGACAAACGCTACCGCCGTCGAGACGTTGAAGGTCTTCACCCTATCCGCGCCGGTGCCGCAGGTGTCTATCAGTTCCGCTTTTCGCTGGGGATGCACCGCCACGGCATGGCGGCGCATGGTCTCGGCACAGCCGGCAATCTCTTCCGCCGTCTCGCCTTTCATGCGCAGCGCGACCAGCCAGCCGGCGGTTTGGGCAGGCGTTGCTTGCCCGCTGATGGTGGCTTCCATCAACGCTGCCGCTTCGGCACGCGTCAGGTTCTGCCGCTCGATGAGTTTGGCAATCGCTTGTTGAACGGTCATACCTGCTATCCTATCTCCCGAATATGGGGTGTGGGTTCCGAGTTCAGGGACTGACAGCCGTCCGCCGTTACCACGACGACGTTCTCAATGCGCACTCCGAATCGCCCCGGCAGGTAGATACCCGGCTCGACGCTGAAGCACATACCCTCCTCCAGTATCTGCTTGTTGCCTTTGACGATGTAGGGAGGCTCATGGACGGACAACCCGATGCCATGTCCCGTACGATGCACGAAGAACTCGCCGTAGCCGGCCTTCTCTATCACCGTGCGTGCGGCGGCATCTACCGACTCTGCAGTGACGCCCGGTTTCACGGCAGCGCGCGCGGCGTAGTGTGCGTCATAGACAATCTTGTATATCTTTTGTATCTCCGGAGTTGCCTCGCCGATACACACGGTGCGCGTCACGTCGGAGTTGTAACCGTTCAGGCGTGCCCCGTAGTCAATAACGACTACGTCTCCCGGATGTAGCACCGTCTTAGTCGTGCGGTAGTGGGGCTGGGCGCTATGCTTGCCCGCCGCGACGATGGGTAATCCGAACGCCATCTCAGCGCCTTGCGCTTCCACTTCCGCCTCAATGGCGCAGGCAACCTCCCATTCGGTGTTGCCCGCGGCGCACAATGCCAGTCCCGCCGCGAAGGCATTATCCGCGTAGCGCGAAGCCTGTGTCATATGCCACAGCTCGTCCTCGTCTTTGCGAATGCGCGCCGCTGCCCAGATTTCAGTGCCCGGGCGATACAGGGCAGTGGGCAGTATCTGCTGCAGCTTCAGCAGAAACAACGCTGGCAGATCCTCGTCGATGGCGATGATGGCGGTGGCGAGGTCCATTTCCTGCGCCACCTCGCGCAAAACGGGCTCCACGCCCTCATGGTCTTCCCACACCCGAATGTCGCCGACCCCGAATGCCTCCTGCCGCGCGCTCTCTGCGCTCAGCGCGGGAACGACCAGAGTCGGTTCACCCTCGGCGGGCACGAACAATGCCATGAAACGCTCGTGCGCTGGCTCCACGAAACCGGTGAGGTAGTGCATATTCACCGATGGCGCGGCAATGAAGCAGTCTACCCCCTCACACAACATCGCCTGTTGCATCATCGCAAGGCGATGATGAAGAACGTCAGCGTTCATCCTTGTCCCCCCTCCATGCTCTTCATCAGGACACAACAAACAGCATATTATCCCGAACGCATGTTCAGGAAATTGCGCAGCAGGTCTTTGCCCGGCTGCGTCAGGATAGATTCCGGATGAAACTGCACCCCTTCAATCGGGAACTCTCGATGCCGCACGCCCATAATCTCTCCGTCATAGGTCTCCGCTGAGATTTCCAGGCAATCCGGCAAACTTTCGCGGGCGATCACCAGCGAGTGGTAGCGGGTGGCTTCAAATGGATTGGGCAGGGAACGAAACACGCCGCGCCCATCATGGTAAATCGCGGAGGTTTTACCGTGCATAATCTGTTGCGCCCGCACGATCTCTCCACCGAACGCCGCGCCAATGCACTGATGTCCCAAACACACCCCGAGAATGGGTACTTTGCCTGCGAAACGTTGTATCAGGGGCACCGAGATGCCCGCCTCTTTCGGCGTGCAGGGGCCCGGCGAGATGACGATGCGCTCGGGCTGCAGTCTCTCGATCTCCTCCAGCGTGATGGCATCGTTGCGGTAAACCTTCAGGTCTGCACCCAGCTCGCCGAAATACTGCACCAGATTATAGGTGAAACTATCATAGTTGTCGATAATCAGTAGCATCTCTGACCTCACTCGAGACCGGCTTCCGCCATCTCCACCGCGCGCATCAGCGCACCTGCTTTATTCAGGCACTCCTGATGTTCACGCTCCGGCACCGAGTCCGCAACGATTCCCGCTCCTGCCTGAATATAGGCAACCCCGTCTTTGATGACGATGGTACGGATGGCGATACAGGTATCCATGTCACCGCTGAAACTGAAGTAGCCAACTGCGCCTGCGTAGATACCTCGCCGTGTCGGCTCTAACTCCTCGATAATCTCCATCGCGCGCACTTTGGGTGCCCCCGAAACCGTACCCGCAGGGAAGCAGGCGCGCAGGGCATCGAAAGCATCCTTGTCGGGGGTAAGCCTGCCTTTCACATCAGACACGATATGAATCACATGCGAGTACTGCTCAATGGTCATCAGCTCTTCCACGCGCACCGTGCCGTAAGCGCAGACGCGCCCCAAATCGTTGCGTCCAAGGTCTACCAGCATCACATGTTCGGCGCGCTCCTTCTCGTCTGCCAGCAGCTCCCGAGCCAGCCTTTTATCGTCTTCAGGGGTTTTACCTCGTGGGCGCGTGCCCGCAATGGGACGGGTGGTGGCGATGCGTTTTTCCACCGTCACCAGAATCTCCGGCGAAGCTCCCGCCAGCACCACATCGTCCAGCTCCAGATAGAACATGTAGGGCGAAGGGTTCAGCGAGCGCAGGGCGCGGTATACATCGAACGGATGCGACTGGATAGGGGCATGCCAACGTTGAGAGATGACCATCTGCGTGCCGTCGCCCGCCGTGATATACTCCTTGGTTCGGGCAACTGCCTGCTGATACTGCTCGGGCGTCTGGTTTGGTGTGAAGACAACGGGCGTCTGCCTCGCCGGTGTTTTGGGGGCTGGCGGTAGCGGAGCGCGAAGCCTTTCGATCATCTCGTCCACTCGCGCACAGGCTTCCTCGTATGCTTTGTCCGCGTTGCCCTCCACATGCGCGTTGCTCAGCGCGATGATGCGATGGCGTACGTGATCGAAGATAATCAGGGAATCCGCCAGCAAGAAGCAGCTGTCGTCCACCTGTAAGTCATCCACCGTCTCTTCGGGCAGCCGCTCGAAGAAGCGCACCATGTCGTAGGCGATGTAGCCCACCAGCCCACCCACAAAGCGAGGCAACTCGGCTGGCAACGCGATGCGATAGGGGCTGAGCAGGCTTTTGAGACGGTGCAGGGGGTCCTGCCCCTGCGGAAGTATCTCGGTAGTTACCGTTCCATCCCGGATAAGGCGTATCTCGCGCCCCTTGCTGCGGAACACCAGGGCAGGCTCCGTGCCCAGGAACGAGTAGCGCGCGATTCGCTCGCCGCCCGCCACGCTTTCCAGCAGAAACGAGTATCTCCCCCGCGCGATTTTGCGGAACGCCGAAACAGGCGTCTCCATGTCCGCCAGAATCTCGCGGTACACGGGTATCAGGTTGCTCTGCTGCGCCAGACGATGGAACTCCTCTCGCGAGGGAGAGAACATGCGTGTTTCTCCTCCAGCAAACGCAAGGGATAACAGTTAGCGTAACGTTATTATAGCAGATTGGGGCAAGGGGCGTCTACTGTCGGCGGAACCTGCCCACTATATCCGGTTCGCCCTGTTCGATGCGGAACACCTTATCGCGGCTGTGCGCCCCCTGCACCAGCACAATCGCGCTTTTGGGGATATCGAGCGCTTTCGACAGCAGTTCGCGGCAGGCTTTGTTCGCCTGTCCTTCCGCAGGGGGAGCGGTCACGCGCACCCGCAGGGTTTCGCCGTCCCAGCTTTCCACTTCATTGCGTCCGGCGCGAGGGGTCAATCGCACTTTCAGGTACCACTGGCTCATCCCGCTACCCTCAGCAGTTGGGTGGCTATCAGCGCAAGCGTATTGTTCAGGGCGTGCATCCAGATGCAGGGCAACAGACTGCGACGTTCTACAAACAGCGCGCCCAGCATCACGCCGATGACGAAAACCGCTACCCAGCCAAGATACATCTGCGGATGCAATACCGAGAAGACCAGCGCGGAACCCAAAATGCCTGCCCACTTGTTGCCCGTGCGCGCCCACAGGGCATTCAGAAGCACTCCGCGGAAGAATATCTCCTCGAACAGCGGAGCAAATACCGCGGCCACCAGAAACAAGAGGATGGTAACCCACCACGGGTTCTCCGACATTGCCACGCCCGCGATAGGATGGGCAGGAGTGGGTATCGCAGGAAGAAGCACCTGTACCACCACCACCGTCACCAGTAACACGGGCACAGTTGCCACATAAGCCGCCGTTCCCCAACCAACGTGCTGGAACAAGGGTTTCCAGACCAGGCCGATGTCGCGCCAGCCCATGCCCGCACGCTTCATGAACAGATGCAGCAACCAGACGGCGACACCGCCCGTCGTTGCCTGCACCAGCACGACCAGCACCACCAGTAAAGGGGTAGAGGCAGCCAGACTGCGTACAAATCCCCCCGCCATCCACCCCCCGAAGTATGTCGCGGCGAAGTAAGCTACCAGTCCCCACAGCATCGCTTCCGTACAACGGTAAGGCAGGGAAGGCGGTGCCGGCTGTGCCGAGTGGGCACTGCTCTTCCACACTGCGTATGTCAGCCACAGCATCAGCCCAACCAACAGCAATATCGCGACGACCAGGAAAACCCCGATGAATATCTGCTGCAGCTGGTTTGCCTGCTGGCGAGCCTCGACATCCCACCTGCGTGCCGCTTCGGTGTTGCCTGCCAGAAACTCCAGATGCTTCAACGCAAGCAGACGCATCCATCCGAGTTGGGAGTTCTCAATCGTTCGTCGGAACCGTTCGTAGTCTGCGGGGGACAAAGAGCTACCATTCCCATATACCGTTTCGCACCAGCGTTGTATCTCTTTCTTCTGCTCAGCGGAAAAGCGGGTAGGGGCGGCAGGCATACGCTGCAGCAGCTGCCGAATGCGTTCTCGCGCGACTTGCTGACCGATGACGCTTTCGCGATCGTGCAGCAGGATAATGGCTCGTACCAGCGCACCCAGCGGAGCGTCTTTGGCAGAGAGCAGTCCCACCACCTCGTTCCACTCTGCCCCGCGCACCGCACTGAAGGGTAATACATCTCCGTACAGCATTCGTGCGCTGAAATCAGCCTGCATCACCTTCGTGGTCCACGTGTCCATGCGGTCGACGATGCGAGGGCGCAGCATCAGCAGGTTTGACAGCACGATGAGCGCAAACAGGAGTAGAGCTACCCACAGAGCTGCACCTTTGCCCTGTGGACTTTCCTCAAACTGAGGCGGATTGTTCCACATGCGACTGCTCCGGTTCGGGTCGCTCGGTCTTCTCCTCCGGGCACGCCGGTTCTGTATCTATCTCGGCAGGTGGTAGGGACAGGTAGCGCTCGACGAATTCCAGCATACCGTTCAGGGCGGAGCGAAGTTCGATAGCGAACCGCTGACGGGCTACCTGTAAATCGGCGATGGCTTTTCGTTGCTGTTCGAACTGCTGGCGTATCTGCATCTCCGCCTGCGCCCGGAGGATTTCTGCCTCTTGATGCGCCGTAGCACGCAGCTCGTCGGCGGTACGTTGCGCCAGCACCAGCGCCTCCTTCATCGCCTCCTCCATCGAACGATAACGGTTCAGCTCCTGCTCCATTTGCGCTACCTGCTCGCGCAGACGGGCGTTTTCCAGCACAACCGCCTCGTAATCCGCACCAACCTCCGCGAGAAACTCGTCGACCTCGCTGGTGCGGTAACCACGCAGCGCACGTCGAAATCGCTTGTTGGTGATGTCTATGGGTGTCAGCCTTACCGGTGTGGTCATTGCTACAACCGCCATATCATCTGACGAACAATCTGTATGATGATCAGTGCCACAAAGGGACTGAAGTCCAGCCCGTACCGCCAGGGAGGCACCAGCTTGCGAATCGGGTCCAGTATGGGCGAGGTGATGCGGCTGAGAGTGCGCGGCACCGGGTGCCAGGGGCTCCACTTGACGACGTTCGCGTACATCAACCACGACAGGATGACGTCCGCCAGTATTGCCCACGTCAACAGCTGCAGGAGCAAGTCCAGCACACCTGTCATCGCTGTCCTCTCTCCCCAAAGGAAGGTGAAGAATCACGCGTCATGACGTCACGGATGTTCTTCCGTACTGCCTCCATCTGGTCTACCGGCATCATCGGGAACCGACGCAAAAGCTCCTGCCACGTCTCCAGAGCCTTTTCGCGCTCCCCCAACCTAGCATACACGTGCCCCAGCGTGTTCCACACGAACCACTCGCAGGGAAACTTCACCGCCTGCTCCAGATACTCCCGCGCCCTAGCGTAATCCTTTTTGCGGATGTAGTAGTACTGTCCCAGTTCGTAGTACATGTCATAAGCGTTCGGGTTATTGCGCAGACCGCGTTGGTACAGCGCCACCGCTTCATCGTCACGGTCCGAGCTCCACAGTAACCATCCGGCGTTCTCATACAGATCGATGTTGTGGGGGTCCAGTGGAATGGCAAAGTAGGTCATGTTGATCAGATGTTCGTGTTGACCGTCATGCCACCAGCGGTCCATCTGTACAATCCAGCGATCTACCACCCCATCCATGATGGTATCCACACGCTTTTGAATCTCTGCGGGCAAGGGGCGAGGTTGCGCCTGCGCCGATGCGAAACACACACATACCAGTCCGATTGTCCAGAGCCATTTCATGGTTGCTGATCCTTTCTCATCGCGGTGTTTTAATCCTATTGTCGGCAACCGCACTGTCCTGTAGTAGTATACGGGGAATCTGGTGCAAAAATCAACGTGATTTGACCGGCAGAGTGCGTTTGGGTTATACTGCGTATGCCAACAGGAGCGTATCGATGCGTCGTCTGGTGTCTACACTGGTGTGGCTGGAAAGCGCGCTGGCGATAGCCGGTTTCGGGTTGCTTGCTCTGCGGATAAGCTGGCTGCGTACCGGATGGCCGCGGGTCATCTATCCCACCTGGCAGGACACGTTGCTGGGGGTACTTCTCACCGCTGTCATGCTGGCTCTGGCGGTCGCCGGTTCCGCCGCATCCGAACGATGGGCAGCCTGGGCTTTCCTTAAGCGGTGGATGCTGCAGGTTTCGCCTTTTCTCTCGGAACTCCAGCCAAAGGAGATGGTGTTGTTGTCGGTGGTGGCTGGGTTTGGCGAGGAGGCGTTGTTTCGCGGCGTTATCCAGCCGATTGCCGGTATCTGGCTGGCTTCCCTGCTCTTCGCGGTCATCCATGTGTTGCGATGGGACAGCGACGGTATCAAGATGATACTGTTCTACATGCCGTTTGGACTGCTGTTAGGCGGGTTGTACTTGCTCACCGATAATCTGTGGGGATGCTGTGTGGCGCATACGCTTTATGACCTGGTGGCTTTGTGGTGGATACAGCGACAGGTGAAACGGTCTGGTTTCTCGGCTCATTGACGCTTCGGGGGATGCAATCCGCTGCAGGGACTGCGTGTTTGCCCGCTTCGTGGTGTATACTCTAAGAGGGAGTGTACGCTCGTGGTGCGCATCAAAATCTGCGGTATCACACGGATAGAGGATATACACGCTGTGGTAGAGGGCGGGGCGCACGCGGTGGGCTTTGTGTTCGAGCCGTCGAGCCCCCGCTATGTCGGCAGGTGTGACAACCTGTTTCTGCTGCTGGAAAGCGTGCCCCCTTTCGTGACACGGGTGGCGGTGTTTGGAAAACTGGTTGATGCAGGCGATGCCGTCTGGCAGCGGGTCGATGCAGTGCAGTTTGTGCACGAGGCTGAGCCTGTTCGCCTGCCGTTGCATCTGCGTCGTATCCGAGCGGTGCGCTTGCGTGACGAGGAGGATGTCGCGCACGCCCTGCGGCTGCAGGCAGAAGCGGATGCGCTTCTCGTCGATGCCCATCACCCCGAGAAGATGGGGGGTACTGGCGAGCGGGCAGACTGGGGCCTGGCTCATCAGTTGCGCGAGCAGGCAATCAAGCCGCTCATTCTGGCGGGTGGTTTGACTGCCGATAATGTGCGGGAAGCCATTGCGCAGGTCATGCCCTATGCGGTAGACGTCAGCAGCGGCGTGGAGAGCGCACCCGGCAAAAAAGACTATCAGAAAATCAAGGAGTTTATCGCGAATGTCCGGCAGTTTGCAGACAGCCCCTGATGCGCGCGGTCATTTCGGCATCTTCGGTGGAAGGTTTGTACCGGAAACGCTGATACCCGCGCTGGAAGAGCTTGAGCAAGAGTACCATAAGGCACAGCAGGACCCCGAGTTCCAGAGGGAGTTCCAGTATTACCTGCAGCACTACGTCGGCAGACCCACACCCATCACCTTCGCCGAACGCCTCAGCAGCTACCTGGGCGGGGCGCGAATCTACCTGAAGCGCGAAGACCTCTGCCACACCGGGGCGCACAAAATCAACAACACGCTGGGGCAAATCCTGCTGGCGAAACGGATGAACAAAAGGCGCATCATCGCCGAGACGGGTGCGGGACAGCACGGCGTCGCCACCGCAACGGTGTGCGCCCGATTCGGCTTCGAGTGCGAAGTATACATGGGTGAAGAAGACGTGCATCGTCAGGCACTCAACGTCTTCCGCATGAGGCTGCTGGGCGCGAAGGTCATCCCGGTAACTTCCGGCACACGCACCCTGAAAGACGCTACCAGCGAAGCCATCCGTGACTGGGTGACCAACGTGCGCACCACGCACTACATTATCGGCTCGGTCGTGGGACCGCATCCTTACCCGATGATTGTGCGCGATTTCCAGTCGGTCATCGGGCAGGAAAGTCGTCAGCAGATGCTGGAGTTGACGGGCAAGCTGCCCGACGTGGTGCTGGCGTGCGTGGGGGGCGGCAGCAACGCTATGGGAATCTTTTATCCGTTCCTGGAGGACCCTGTTCGGCTGATTGGGGTGGAGGCAGCCGGGCGCGGTTTACACACCGATGAACATGCCGCCACGCTAGCCAGAGGACGACCAGGCGTCCTGCATGGCGCGGCGAGTTACCTGCTACAGGACGAATACGGTCAGGTGATGCCGACGCACTCCATTTCAGCAGGGCTGGATTACCCGGGCGTCGGACCCGAACACAGTTACCTCAAAGAGACCGGGCGGGCGGAGTATGTGACCGCTACGGACGAAGAGGCGCTGGAGGCTTTGCAAATGCTGGCGCGTATGGAAGGCATCATCGCCGCGCTGGAGACGGCGCATGCAGTGGCACACGCGATTAAAATCGCTCCCATCATGCCGGAGGACAGCACGATATTGATTAACCTCTCCGGCAGGGGTGACAAGGACGTGGATATCGTATCCCGCGCGCTGGGAGGGCAGCTGTGAGCCGAATCGCCGGGCGTTTTGCCACCTTGCGCCAGAGAGACGAGGGCGCGCTGGTGATATTCGTGACCGCAGGCGACCCGAATCCCGACCTGAGCGAGAAACTGGTGTTGACCATTGCCGACGCAGGAGCGGACGTGATCGAAATCGGTATCCCTTTCAGTGACCCGCTGGCAGATGGCCCCACCATACAGGCATCCACCTTCCGCGCTTTGCAACAGGGAATGACCCCAATCCGTGTGCTGGAAATGGTTTCTCGGGTGCGTGCACAAACTAACGTGCCTCTGGTGGTGATGACCTATTTCAACCCCGTATGGCAGATGGGCGTGGAGAGATTCGCACGAGAGGCAAGTCAGGCAGGGGTGGACGGCGTTATCATGACCGATATGCCTCCAGACGAGGCTGGTGAGTGGCATCCTGTGGCGCGACAGCACGGGCTCGACACCATTTTTCTGGTGGCTCCCACCAGCACGGCGGAGCGGATGAAGCGGGTAGCGCAGATGAGCAGTGGATTCGTGTATTGTGTGTCTCGCACGGGTGTGACCGGCGCGCGCGAGCATTTGCCCGAGGAGATACCGCAGATGCTACAGGCGATGCGCTCACTCACCGACCTGCCGTTATGTGTGGGCTTCGGCATTTCGCGCCCGGAGCACGTGCGCGCGGTGTGCCAGATTGCCGATGGGGCGGTGGTGGGCAGTGCGGTGGTGTCGTTGGTCGCAGAGGGAGTGAAAGCGGGAGAGCAGGCGGCGCTGGCGGCAGTGCGTCGGTTTGTGAAGAGTTTGAAAGAGGCAACAAGGTAAACATGAGCTTGCGTCTGTTTATCTTCGACCTGGACGGCGTCATCTATCGCGGTGAGGAAACCATGCCCTATGCCGCGGAGACGGTACACCGCCTGCGCCAGCAGGGCAAGATGGTGCGCTTTCTCACCAACAACTCCGCCCTGACGCGCGAGGCTTATGTGCGCCGCCTCACGGGTATGGGTATTCCGTGTGAAGAGGAAGAGTTTATGACCTCTGCTTATGCGACCGCGCTCTACCTGCAGTCGCAGGGCGCAGCGGGTAAGCGGGTGTTTATTGTGGGAGAGGAAGGCATTCACGAGGAACTGCGCCGTATCGGGATGCAGGTGGTTAACGATCCGGAGGAGGAAGGCGCGGACTACGTGGTGGCGGGCATCGACAGGGATTTCACCTACGACAAGCTGCGCCGCGCGCACTATGCTATCCAGCACGGTGCGGTGTTCATCGCCACGAACCGCGACGCGACTTACCCCGCCGCGAGAGGAAGGATTGTGCCCGGTGGAGGAGCGATTGTCGCAGCTATCCAGACCTGCACCGGAGTGGAACCGCTGGTGATTGGCAAACCGAACACCTACAGCATGGAGCTGCTGTTGCGGCGCTGTGAGGTGTCCGCTGATGAGGCGGTGCTGGTGGGCGACAGGCTCGATACCGATGTGCTGGTGGGGAAGCGGGCGGGACTTCACACGGTGCTGGTTCTGACGGGAGTCACGGATGCAGAGGCACTGCGTTCTGCGCCCGTAGAGATGCTGCCGGAGAGGGTCATACACAATCTGGCGGAACTGTGAGAAAACGCCCCTCTGCGTGGATCTACGGGGCAGAGGGGCGAGCTTCCCTGCGGCTTTTGGAGGTCGCTCGCAGGAGTGACCATGTTGTTGCTCCAGGCTGATTGCTTTCATTATACAGAATGATGCATCAAAAGTCAATATCTTTTTGTATACTATTTTGGAGAAGCAGGAGAAAAATCCGGCTTGCGTTAATAAGTATCGCGGGAACCAACCCGGATACCATCACCACACAGAGAGGGCGACGATGAGCAGAAAGGTAAAGAAGCCGATAGGCATCGGCATCATTGGCAGTGGGGGCATTGCGCAGGCTGCGCACATGCCCGGCTACGCTGCGTATCCTGACCTGTGCCGCATTGTGGCAGTGGCAGATATTAACCCCGAGGTGGCGAAAGCAGCCGCGGAGAAGTTCAACGTGCCGCATGTGTTCACCGACTACCGTGACCTGTTAAAGCTGAAGGAGGTGGATGCGGTCAGCGTGTGCACGCCCAACTACCTGCACAAGCAGCCCACGATTGACGCGCTGGAAGCGGGCAAGCATGTGCTGGTAGAGAAGCCGATGGCGATGAACGCACAGGAAGGGCGCGAGATGCTGGCAGCGGCGAAGCGTACGGGCAAGAAGCTGCAGGTCGCGTTGAACATGCGCTTCAGCACCGGCGTGCGTACCATCAAGCGGTTTATCGACGCCGGCAAGCTGGGAGAGATTTACTATGCCCGGGCGCAGGCACTGCGTCGGCGTGGTATCCCCGGCTGGGGCGTGTTCACCCAGAAGGATAAGCAGGGGGGCGGTCCGCTGATAGACATCGGCGTGCACATTCTGGATGCTACCCTGTTCTTCATGGGGCATCCCAGGCCCGTGTCGGTCAGCGGAATGACCTACACCAAGTTCGGCACACGTGAGGGTGTGGTCGGCTTGATGGGACAGTGGGATCCCAAGACCTACACGGTGGAAGACTTTGCGGTGGGGCTGGTGCGCTTCGAGAACGATGCCACACTGGTGATAGAGTCCAGCTTCTGCGCCAACATTGAACACGACATCTTCAACACCACCATTTTGGGCACCGAAGGTGGGGCGCAGCTCAATCCGCTGAAGCTCTTCCGCGAGGAGGAACAGACGCTTCTGGATATCACGCCCTATGGGTTGCGTGAAGTGAACAGCCACCAGCAGGAGGTGTACGCTTTCCTGCAGGCGATTATCAACGACACCGAGCCGGAGGTTACCGCCGAGCAGGGACTGATGGCGACCGAGATTATCGATGCCATTTACGCTTCGGCGGAAACCGGTAAAGAGGTTGTGCTGAAGTAGGCGATCTCAGGAGCACCATGGAAGCCAGCCGGCTGAAGCCGCAAATAGGACTGCTCCGCCGCTCTTCGCGCGGACGTGCGTTACTTGCGCTGGTCGCACTGGCGGGGGTGGTGGAGCTGGCTTACGCCGTGGTGAACTTCTCCGCCATGCCCCCCTATCTTCGCTTCGAATTGGGTTTGGGCGCATGGGTTGGAGCAGTGGGTGCCGCCTTCCTGTTGGCGGAGACGGTATTGAAATCGCCACTGGGCTTGCTCAGTGACCGATTCGGGCGCAAAAGGCTGTTGCTGGTTGGTCCGCTGATCTCGATGGTGACCGCCCCGCTGACTGTGGTGGTGCACCATCCGCTGGGACTGATGTTGCTGCGCGCGCTGGATGGGGTTGGAGCAGCCGCACTGTGGCCGACCATCTTTGCGGCGGTGGCTGATGTGGTGGAAGAAAAAGACCGCTCGACCGCCATGAGCCTGTTGAATGTGACCTATCTGATTGGTGTGGCGATGGGTCCGCTGCTTGGCGGACTGGTGAATGACCTGACGGGTAGCCGCACCGCCTCTTTCTATCTGGCGAGCCTGCTTTTCCTTCTGGCGATGGTGGTCTGCCTCGTGGGAGTTCCTGCGCGCTTTCCGCGTCATGCCGAACACCACACCGATGTCCAGCCTCCTCATATCTCCCTGCGCGAGATGTGGGAGAGCGCAAAGATGGTGCCAGATACCTTGCTGCTGGGCTTTATCTCTTTCTTCGGTATCGGCATGGTCATGCTGCTGGTGAAGCTGTACGCCATGGAGGTGCTGCATCTGAGTGAAAGCGCGTACGGCGTGTTGTTACTGCCTCCGGCTGTGGTGTTCGCACTTGCCAGCATACCGGCAGGCAGGATTGGCGACCTGTGGGGCAGGGAGCGCGCCATGCGGCTGGGCGTTGGGCTGGCGATGGCAGGCATGTGGTTCATCCCCTTTGTGCATAATTACTGGGTGCTGTTGATTTGCGGATGTATCGTCGGTTTGGGCTACATTCTGGCGATACCGGCGTGGATGGCACTCGTCTCGGAGATCGGCGGTAGCCGACGCGGTGCGGTCATGGGGGCGGTGTTCACCGCGCAAGGGGTGGGAGCCATGCTGGGCGCACCGCTGGGGGCATATCTTTATGATAAGGTGCCCATCCGCATCGGTGAATGGGTGATACCGAGCCACATTACGCCGTTTCTGGGCACCGCGCTCGCGCTGACCGTTTCCTTCATTTTAACGGTGTGGTTCTTTCGTGACGGCAGGCGTGTGAGGCGAACCGATGCCAGCTAACAGGGCGCTTCATATCGCGCTGATGGTCGGCACAGTGTTGCTGACCGTGCCGTGGCTCGTTGTGGCGTTCGGCACGCACCCCTCGGCACCAGTTACGGTGGTATTATCCGGGCTGGCGATTTTGGGGGCAGCGTTTCTTATCTCGTGGTCGGCGGAGCTGGCTCAGTTTGACGTGTCGCGCTCGCTGGCGATGGCACTGCTCGCGTTGATTGCTGTGCTGCCGGAGTACGCGGTGGACATCTATCTGGCATGGCGTGCCGCCCACCATCCGGAGTACATTCCGCTGGTTGCGGCGAACATGACGGGTGCAAACCGTCTGCTGGTCGGCGTCGGCTGGTCGGCGGTGGTGTTTCTGGGCTGGATGGCATTGCGCAAACAGGGCAAGATACCTGCAGAAGGACAGATTCCTATCGAGCCGGTGCTTGCCATTGAGGTAACCACTCTAACTGTTGCCACGCTGTACTCTCTGGTGTTGCCACTCAAGGACACCATTACTCTTTGGGATGCGGTGGTCTTTGTACTGATGTTTGCGGGATATGTCTGGATGGCAGGTCGTGCCCCGCACATCGAGCCTGAACCTACGGGACCGGTGGCTACCCTCGCTGCGCTTCCCAGAGGGTGGCGTCGTGCCTCTTATGTGCTGATGTTCCTGTATTCCGGCTTCATCATCCTGATAGCCACCGAACCGTTTACCGAGGGGCTAATTGATCTTGGTAAGAGCTTTGGCATCAGCGAGTTTCTGCTAATCCAGTGGATTGCGCCGCTGGCTTCCGAGTCGCCGGAAATGATTATCCTCTGCTATTTTGCATTGCGTGGGCATGTGGCGTCTGCGATGTCGGCGATTATCTCGTCGAAAATCAACCAGTGGACGCTGTTGATAGGCTCACTGCCCATCATCTACTCCGTATCTGCAGGGCACTTCTCTTTCCTGCCTCTGGAGCCGCGTCCGCGCGAAGAGGTGCTTCTCACCGCCGCGCAATCGTTCTTCGCGTGCGCCGTGATTGCCAACCGATTCTTCAGCCGATTAGAGGCTCTGTTGCTCTTTGTGCTGTTCGCCGTGCAGCTGTTGATACCCAGTATCGCGGCACGCTATGCCTTCACCGTCCTGTACTTCGTTCTGGCGATGGGATGGATACTCGCTTACCGACGCGAGGTCGCAGTGAACATGAATATCTTCTACCGCCTGGTAAAGCGGCTGCCGGTGGATAAGGAGGTCACCTGATGCGTCGCCTGTTCCGGGCGCGCGACTTCGGCATCTTGCTGGTGCTGGCGGTGGAAATCGCCGTGTTCAGTATCCTGACCCATCGGCCCGACCGCCCCAATCCGATGCTGGATGCCGCGAACCTGCTTGCCACTGTTCGCGATATGACCGTCCTTGCCACGGCTGCGCTTGGCTCTTGCGTCATCATTATTTCGGGCGGGATTGACCTGTCGGTCGGCTCCTGTATCGCCTTGACCTCGGTGGTGACCGCCCACGCAATTGTCTTGGGGCACTCGCCTGTGGCGGCGTGCCTGCTGGGCATATTGACGGCGGTGGCAATGGGACTGCTTTCGGCAACCTTCATCACGCGAGCCAAGCTGCCTCCTTTCATCGCCACGCTGGGCATGATGAGCATCGCACGCGGTCTGGCATATCTGGTAACCAAAGGAGCGACCATTCCCATCCCCGATTCGGGCTTTACGCGCGGACTGGGCAGTGGCATGGTGCCGCTGCTGGGCGTATCGGTGCCAGTGCCTGTGCTGCTGCTGGTGGTATGTGCGCTGGTGTTTCACCTGTTTCTCACGCGCACGCGGTTTGGGCGTGAAATCTATGCGCTCGGCGGCAACGAGGAAGCCGCGCGTCTATCTGGAGTGCCGATAGTGCGTTTGAAGTACCTGGTGTACGCGCTGGGCGGTCTGATGGCTGGGCTGGCAGGGGTGATTTTCACGGCGTACTACGGCACAGGGCAGTCCACCGCCGCGATGGGCTGGGAGCTGGACGCTATCGCCTCCGTGGTCATCGGTGGGGGCAGCCTTTCCGGCGGGCGCGGCTCCGTCTGGGGAACCTGTATCGGCGCGCTCATCTTTCAGGTGTTGCGTAGCGGTCTAGCGATGGTGGGCGCATCGGACTATAACCAGCTCATCATCGGGGCGGTAGTGATTGCGGTTGTCGCCTTTGACCAGGTAACCCGAAAGGGGCGCGGGTGACCTCGTGCGGCTACGCTGCCTCAGCCAGCTCCTGCCTGTTCAACCATTTGGATAGCATCTCCGCCAGCCTGTTGCGCTGCACTGGTTTGCTCAGGTAGTCGTCCATACCGGCTTCCAGACAGGCGCGGCGGTCGCTCTCCATCGAGTGAGCGGTCATCGCGACGATGATGCGGTGTTCCCCGGTCGAGTACTCTGCCTCGCGGATGCGTCTGGTGGCTTCGTAACCATCCATCTCTGGCATCTGCACGTCCATCAGGATCATATCGTATCGGTTCTGCAGTGCCTTCTTCACCACTTCCTCGCCGTTGACCGCCACATCCACTGTGCAACCGAGGCTCTGCAGCATCTTCACCGCGACCAGGCGGTTCACCTCATTGTCTTCCGCCAGCAGGATGCGGCAGGAGGTGAACCCGAGAGGCGCAGTTGGTCGCGTTTCTGCTGGAGGATACACCTCTTCTGCCAGAGGCAGGGACAGGTCAATCCAGAAAGTGCTGCCTTTGCCCGGCTCGCTCTGCACGCCGATTTGACCGCCCATCATCTCTACCAGCTTCTTGCTGATAGCCAGGCCTAAACCGGTGCCGCCGTAGCGACGGGTGATGGAGCCATCCGCCTGGGTGAACTCTTCAAAAATACGAGGCAGGCTCTCGGGTGGAATGCCAATACCGGTATCGCTCACGCGGATGCGCAGTCTGGCGGTGTGCTCGCCGTCGCGGACTGTCTCTCCCAGATACTCGAGACCGATGGTGATGCTACCGTGCTCAGTGAACTTCAGTGCATTGTTGACCAGATTGTTGACAATCTGACGGATTCGCAGTTCGTCACCGATGACCGCAGGAGGCACATCCGGTGCGACGTCTGTATACAGCCCCAACCCTTTGTTGCGGGCGGGTGGAGCGAACAGCGCGGCAACCTCTCTCACCATCTGGGCGGGGTCGAACGGTTCGGGATTCAACGTCATGCGCCCGGATTCGATCTTGGAGAGGTCCAGGATGTCATTGATAATCCCCATCAAAGTATTTGCACTGCCGCGAACCAGGCTCAGGTACTCGCTCTGCTGGGCGTCTAATGAAGTATCCGCCAGCATGTCCAGTAGTCCGATGATGCCGTTCATCGGGGTACGAATCTCGTGGCTCATGTTGGCGAGGAACTCGGATTTGGCGCGGCTTGCCGACTCGGCTATCTCCGCCATGCGAGTGGCTTCCGCGAGTGCATCTTGCAGCTGCCGATTCATCTCCGCCAGCGATTCTATCATTCTCGCGCGCTCGATGGCGATTCCGGCGATATGGGCAATGACCTCCGCCAGCTGCTGCTCGCCTTCGGAGGGATAATGCTTGAAAGGATAGTACGCGGCAAATACCGCCAGCACCTGTCCCGTGCTGGAACGTATCGGTAGCGAGTACGAGGCGGCGATGCCCTGTTCCTGAGCGATATGCCGAAAACTGTACCACAAGGGGCTTAGGCTGGTGTCGGGCACAATAACCGCCTCGTTACGGAAAGCGGTGGCGCCGCAGGCAGAAGTGGTATTGCCCACAGGAAGATTGTCCATCAGGCTTCGCAATCTCGCATCGATGTTGGGCGCGGCAAGCAGATTCAATTTATCGCCAGCAACTGTAAACACAGCACAGCGCACACCCACGACCATCGTTTCAAACTGCTCACACAACGAATCCATCAGTTGTGTTAGCGGAACGTCGCTGGCAATCTGTTCCAGCACGTTCATCTCGAACTCCAGCAACCCGGCGCGCGTGGTCACCCACTGGTTGTATTCGGATTGGCGCCGCGAGTAGAAGACGACGGTTCCTAGCCCGGTGGAGAGGATGAGAGCGATGATGAATATCGCGGATGCTGCCAGGCGCAACCCGGCGAGCCGCTCCGTTAATCGGTTTACGGGCATCTGGGTAACTACTACCATCGGAACCGGAGTAGGGAGGGAGGCGTATGCCGAGAGATAACCGTTGCGAGATGCTTTACTGCCCAGTTGTTCTGCTACCGTGAGCCGGAAACGCAAAGCATTCATCAGGCTTGGTGAAGCCGATGTTACCTCTCCTCTCGAGGAGGAGCTTGCGGTGCTGAACAACAACCGAGGACTGTCGTTACGAAGGGCGTAGATATGAATCTGGTGTACTCCTCCGGTCAGGTGATGCAGCCGGGCAAGTTCTGCTCGCCATTCGGCGGGGACAGCCTCTTGCGGAGATGAAGACACCTTCGCCCCTGTTGTCAGAGCGTTAACCGCAAGCCTGGCGGTAAACAACAGGTCGTCGCGTGCCTCCTGGACAACAAGGTTCTGGGCATGTATATATATCGCGCTGCCACCGAGTAGCGTAACGGCAAAGGTGAGCACTGCAGATACAATGCCGAGCACTACTGCAGCACGGCTACTACCTGTGTTCATGCGTTCGTTCATCAGATTTTCTCCTCTCGGGTCGTTCATCCCGGAACGACGACCGACGTGCTACGCCCTGGTGAGCACTGCTCCTTTTGAGAGTTCTTGACGTTCAATCCCATTATTGGAAATCATTGTAGTGTAATGCATACCTTCGCTGAAAAACCGGTAATACTTGCAGGCTAATGCGATTGATAAAGGCATTTGACTTTTGCAGCCATATTGTTCATAATTGGTGGCAGCAATCGAATCTACCAAGGAGGCAGTAATATGGACTGGGGCGATCTGTTGGTCAAATGGGTTCATGTGCTGAGCATTGTGACGGTAGTAGGGTTTACGTTGTTTCAGTATCTGGTTTTGCAACCGATACTGCGCCGATCAGAGGGTGTATCAGACGACCTTGTCAAGGCGGTTCAAAGGCGTTCGGGCATCGTGATAGGCGTCGCTTGGGTACTTATCTGGGTAACCGGCATCTACAATCTGGTGGTGGTTATCCCGACGGTCAAACCCAACTACCACATGGTGTTGGGGGCGAAGATACTGCTGGTGCTGGTGTTGTTCTTCATCTCCACCGCGCTGTCGCACCCCTCACTGGCGTTCGAAGGCATTCAACGCAACAGGGCACGCTGGGTGGCTTTCGCAGCGTGGCTGGGCATCCTCATCGTTGTGCTTTCGGCTTCCATGAACATGATGCGCCTCAAAGGCGTGGCTTTGAAGGAGTTACCTGCCGCCGCGCCCGCGCAAGAGATGCCCGCAACGACCCCATGAGCGCTTCAGGACATTTTGCCCCGTCGGTGCTTGTGGCGCTGAGCGACGCCGCTACGATACGCCTCACGTTCCACAGCGGTAGCCACCGCTTCTGCCACCCGCCGATCGAAGACGCTCGGCACAATATAGTCCTCATGCAGCTCGGAGGGTTTGATGGTACCAGCGATGGCACGGGCAGCCGCCAGTTTCATCTCCTCAGTCACCCGCCTTGCCCGACTGTCCAGCAACCCACGAAACAGTCCGGGAAAACACAGCACGTTGTTAATCTGGTTGGGGTAGTCAGAACGTCCGGTGGCGATGATACGGGCAATGCCGGCGATTTCTTCAGGCATCACTTCCGGTATCGGGTTCGCCATCGCGAAGACGATGGGGTCTTTTGCCATCTTGCGCACGTCCTCTGCCGTCAACGTGTCCGGTGCAGACACACCGATGAACACGTCCGCACCTTCGATGACCTCCGACAGACTCCCACGCAGTCCACGCGGATTGGTGATTTCCGCGACGGCAGTTTTGTAGGGGTTCATGTGTTCGGTTCGTCCGCGATAGATGGCTCCCGCCCTGTCGCACAGCACGATATCGCGTATCCCCGCTCGTAGTAGCAGTCTGGTCACCGCGATGCCGGCCGCCCCAGCACCATTGACCACCACCTTGAGCGTCTCCATCGGCTTGTTCACGAGGCGCAGGGCGTTCTGTAGCGCCGCCAGAGTGACTACTGCCGTACCATGCTGGTCATCGTGGAACACGGGGATATCCAGCCGCTCGATGAGCCGTTCTTCCACCTCGAAACAGCGTGGAGCGGCAATGTCCTCGAGATTAATCCCGCCAAACACCGGGGCGATGTTCTCCACCGTACGCACAATCTCGTCGGTGTCCTGCGTTTGCAGCGCGATGGGAAAAGCATCCACCCCGCCCAGCTCCTTAAACAGCATCGCCTTACCCTCCATCACTGGCAACGATGCTGCCGCGCCGATGTTTCCAAGCCCCAGCACTGCGGAACCGTCGGTGACGACGGCTACTGTGTTTCGCTTGATGGTCAGGTTGAAGACGTCTTCGGGATGTGCCACTATGGCTTCGCACACCCGCGCCACGCCTGGCGTGTACGCCATGGACAGGTCGTCGCGGGTGCGGATGGGTATCTTCGGCTGCATGGATATCTTGCCTCCAAGGTGAAGCAGGAACGTGCGGTCCGAGTATTTAATGACTTTGACCCCAGGCGTTTGACGCAGCGATTTCAGGATAGATTGGGCGTGTTCGATGTTGCCTGCGTAGATGGTGAAGTCGCGCGTGATGAAGCCGCTGGTCATGCGCACGATGTCGACCGCGCCGATACTGCCACCCTCCGCGCCAACCAGGGAAGCAATCTTGCCCAACATGCCGGGCTCGTTGGCGTACTCCAGACGCACCGTGAAGCTGTAACTCGGGCTCACATGGGTTGTCGGCTCTGACATCTGTATCCCTCCACTCTGAGGTTATTTCCGCTGTTGTATTCGCAACCCGTGCGCGTGTTCTCCTGCTGCACATCGCACCGGGGCACTGACGAACCCGCTATTTGACAGCACCTGAGGTTTTAGGTTACTATAACACGCACAGAACGCCTCGAGGTCGTCGCACTCAAGCAAAGAGGTCGGACCAAGACGATGGAAGCGACCTCGCTGAAAAAAAGAACTTCGATGGAGGAACAAGATGCGTTTTGGTACCAAAGCGATTCGCTCTGGACAAGAACCAGACCCAATAACAGGGGCGGTGGTACCGCCAATTCATATGGCGTCCACCTATGTCCAGCAGAAGGTAGGCGAACTTAAAGCAGGGTGGGAGTATGCCCGCTCGGGAAATCCCACGCGTGGGGCACTAGAACGCAGTATCGCCGCGCTGGAGAACGCCCAGTATGGGCTGGCGTTTGCTTCTGGGATGGCGGCGGAGACGGCGGTGAGCTCGCTGGTGCGCACCGGGGAGCATATCGTGGCTACCAAAGACATTTATGGGGGAACCTTCCGCCTGTTTCGCCACCTGCGCGAGAAATACGGTATTGAGTCCACCTATGCCGATTTCACCGACCTGAACCGCGTGGAAGAGGCGTTCACCCCCAACACACGGCTGGTGTGGATCGAAAGCCCCTCCAACCCCACGCTGGTGGTGCTGGACATTGCAGCCATCGCCGAACTGGCGCATCGTCGCAACGCCCTGCTGGTGGTGGATAATACCTTCGCCAGCCCCTACCTGCAAACGCCACTGGACCTCGGCGCGGACATTGTGTTGCACAGCACCACCAAGTACATCGGCGGGCACAGCGACCTGATTGGCGGCGCAGTGGTGACCAACGACCCCCAGCTGTATGAGAAACTGTATCGCTACCAGAACGACTTTGGCGGCGTGCCCAGCCCATTCGACTGCTGGCTAACCTTGCGGGGCATCCGCACTCTGCACGTGCGCATGGAGGCGCACTGCCGAAACGCCCTGGCAGTGGCGCAGTTTCTGGAGAGCCACCCGAAGATCGAGTGGGTGCGCTATCCCGGCTTGCCGTCCCATCCACAGCACGAACTGGCACGCAAACAGATGCGCCACGGTTTCAGCGGCATGATTGCGGTGGGCGTGAAAGGGGGCGCGGAAGCCGCCCAGTGCTTCTGCGAAGGCACGAAGATATTCAACCTCGCGGAGAGCCTGGGCGGGGCGGAGTCGCTGATTGGCTACCCACCGAAGATGTCTCATGCTTCGATGAGTTCCGAAGAGCGTGCGTGGTGCGGCATCCCCGATAACATGGTGCGTCTCTCCGTCGGTCTGGAGGACGTGAACGACCTCATCGAAGACCTGCAGCAGGCACTCGAATCCGTTTAGCGCGGACGGTGGCGCAGGAACCGCCGCAGGAATGGCGAAGCAAGACAGGGGATACATTCCATCTGCAATCGGAGGAGCACATGAACCCATTAACGCTGTCGACGCTGAAATCGCTGACCCTGCGGCGGTATGCACGTACCAGGCGCGTGTCCAGCTACGATAAGACAGGCGGCAATGCCGACTTCCGACAGATACCTGCTGGCGAAACCGCTACGTTAGCAGACATCTCTGGTGCAGGCTGCATCACGCATATCTGGTTCACCGTCGCCTGCAAGGACCGCGACTACCTGCGTAAGACCCTGCTGAAGATGTACTGGGACAACGAACCCGAACCGAGCGTCTACGTGCCGTTAGGCGACTTCTTCGGTCTGGGGCACGGCATCGCGCAGTCGTTTGTCTCCGCCCCGCTGGCGACAGTTGCCCCCGCAGAGCTGGACGGCAAGCGCGGCGGCAATATGGCGATGAACTGCTACTGGCAGATGCCTTTTGCCGAGCGGGCGGTCATTCAGGTGGTCAACGAGTGCGATGTGCCCATCGACGCCTTCTACTTCTATATCGACTACGAGGAGTACGATACGCTGCCCGAAGACGCCCTGCGCTTCCACGCCCAGTATCGGCAGGAGTATCCCACGCGCGGGATTAAGGGAGAACTGGCGCGTCAGGGTCTGGATATCGGCTTGTTTTGGCAGGAACCGAACATCGACGGCAAGGAGAACTACGTGATCCTGGAGGCGGAGGGCGCGGGGCACTACGTGGGCTGTGTGCTGTCGGTGCATAACATCGACCCCATTTTGGAGGGACTGACCTGGTGGGGCGAGGGCGACGACATGTTCTTCATCGACGGCGAAGAGCTGTCCTCCCTGAACGGAACCGGTTCGGAGGACTACTTCTGCCACGCCTGGGGGATGCACAATCACGCCTATCCCTACGCGGGCACATCCATCTGGGAGCATGACCCGCGCTACCCCGGACGGCACAAATGCACCAGCTACCGATTCCATATTCAGGACCCGGTGGTTTTCACCAAATCGCTGAAGGTAACCATCGAGCACGGGCACGCCAACCTGCAAAACAACGACTACTCCAGCGTGGCGTTCTGGTATCAGACCGAGCCGCACAAGCCCCATCCGCACATGCCGGGCAAGTGGGAGCGTTGCGCCCGTCCCGACACTTCACGGTAGCGGATATCCAAACAGGAGGAGACTGCGATGAAACTGGCTTGTCAGGATGGCATGGCGCCGGGCAACACGCTTCAGGAGAAGCTGGACAACCTGGCGCAGTTCGGATACGAAGGCATCGAGTTCTGGGGAGCGCAGTTCCTGGACACCGAGCAGGGCGGGATGCGCAAGGAGCGCGTGGCGGAGGTGAAGCGACTCACCCAGAACCACTCCGTTAAGCCCAGCTCCATCTGCGCGGGCTATCGGGGAGCGCTGCTGGACGCCGACCGCCGCGAGCGCGAACGCGCCATGCAGGACATCGAGACCCTGCTGTACGTTGCGGGCGAAATCGGCGCGACGGGCGTGATTGTGGTGCCCATCTTCGGTCCGCCGCGCATCTCCGACCTGTCGCCCTATGCCTCGGCAGTGGATCTGGAGACGGAACTCTTGTGCAAGCTGCTGGAGCCTCTGAGTAAGGTGGCGGAGAAGGCGTGCAGTTACATCCTGCTGGAGCCACTGAACCGCTACGAGACCCACTACATGAACCGGCTCGAGCAGGCGGTCAGCATCTGCCAGCGCGTGGCTGGTTCGCACCTGAAGCTGATGGCGGACTTCTTCCACATGAACATCGAAGAGCGCGACATCCCCGCCGCCATCCGCAGCGCAAAAGGGTACCTCGCGCATGTACATCTCGCCGATAGCACGCGCCTGTTGCCGGGCTACGGGCATACCGACTTCCGGTCGGGCTTCGCGGCACTGAAGGAGATTGGCTTCACCGGCTATATGGCGCTGGAGTGCGGCATTCCGGGCGACCCACGTGAGGAGCTGCCGAAGTGCGCTCAGTACCTGCGGGCGCAGATGGATACATGAATCTTATCCTCGCGCACGATCTGGGCACAACCGGTAATAAGGCGGTGCTGGTGGACGAGCGGGGGCAGATCATCGATACCGCCTTCGCGGGCTACCGCACCGCCCATCCCGCTCCCCTTGCCGCCGAGCAGAACCCTGCCGACTGGTGGCGGACGGTCGTGCGGTGCTGTCGCGTCCTGCTGGAGAAAGACCCCAACCGACGCCGCCAGCTGGTGGCGGTCGGCTTCAGCGGGCACATGAACGGTGTAGTGCTGGTGGACGAGCAGGGCAGACCGCTCCGTCCCGCGCTTATCCATGCCGACATCCGCGCCCAGCAACCGTGTGAACGCCTGCGGCAACGCATGGGTGAGGAGCGATACTACGCCATAACTGGCAACCGCCTCGCACCATTCTACTCCCTGCCCAAGTTGATGATGCTGCAGGAGCGGGAGCCAGAAGTGGTCTCGCAAGCCCGGTGGATGCTGCAATGCAAGGACTACTGTGCGGGCAGACTGACAGGCAGATGGGGCTTTACTGACCCGTCTGATGCCTCGCTGACGGGGATATACGATGTCAAACGCCTTTGCTGGAGCGAGGAGGTGATAGAGGCGACAGGCATTCCCTCTCGTCTGCTGCCTGAAGTGTTCCCCTCGGCGACGGTCATCGGTGGTGTAACCGCGCAGGCGGCGCGGGCAACGGGGCTGCCCGAAGGATTGCCTGTGGTGCTGGGCGCGGGGGATGGCGCGTGCGCCACAGTAGGGGCAGGCGTGGTGGAGCCGGGTGGGTGTTACACCTACGTGGGCGCTACGGCATGGACCTCCTGTTTGCGCGAGCGGTTCACGCCAGACAAGCAGATGCGCCTCACCACGCTGATGTCCGCGCAGGCGGGGCGATGGGTGCAGTTCGGCACGGTGCAGTCGGCGGGCAGCGCGTGGGACTGGTTCACCCGTCTGTTCGGCGGGCGAGCCTCTGCCAAGCGGCTGCAACAGGAAGCGGCGCAGGTGCGCGCAGGCAGTGAAGGGCTTCTCTATCTGCCCTACCTCAGTGGCGAGCGCGCGCCCATCTGGAACCCACAGGCGAAAGGCGTTTTCTTCGGGCTGCAGGCACATCACACGCGGGGGCATCTGGCAAGGGCGGTGCTGGAGGGGGTCGCGTGTGCACTGGCAAGCATTCTGGACGTGATGCGCGAGCACGGAGAGGTTGCCGAGACGGTGCGCGTGGTGGGCGGCGGCACGCGCAACGCGGAATGGATGCGCATTCTGGCAGACATGTACGGCTGTCCGATAGAAATCCCCCATCACGCGGAGACCAGCACGGCGCTGGGCGCGGCGGTGATTGCGGGGGTGGCGGTGGGCGCGTATGAGTCCTTCGGTATCGCCAAACGGATTGCCGCGCCCACGAGGCGGATGGAGCCCCGCGAGGAGAACGCCGCTCTCTACCGCCACCAGCGCACGCAGTTTGGCGAGTTGTATGAAACAGTGAGATGGATGTACAGGTAACCTGAGGGCGCGTGCTTGCCTGTTGTTACCAGTGGCGAGTCACATTTAATTCCCAGTTTGAAATGTCACATATCCAAATGGAGAACACCAGCGGCAGGTCTACCTCTTCAGGCAAAGCGCGGTAACGATTCGGCACGCAACGGGTATACTGCTGGTTATACCAGGGCAGAAACTGCTCCTGCAGGAAGCGGTTCGCCTGCGTGTAGTCGGTGATGCCTGCTAACCGCATCTGCTTGATGAGCCTGTCTTGGAAGAAGCGGAACAGACGTTCCACCCTGCCTTTGGCTTGGGGGGTATGGGCGTAGAGTATCGCAATGCCCAACTCGGCTAACGCACGGACGATGTGACATTTCAAATTGGGAATAAAATAGGACATTTCAAATTGGAAACCACAAACAGGCTAGCCCCTCCTTGACAAACCGCCATCCCTTCCGTTATACTCTATGCAACGGGTTCCTTTAAGTCCGTCCAGCGAGGCGGACAAGGAGCGATGCATAGTGCCTGCCCGCTCAGCACCTCTCCTTGCCGCCCGCACAGCAAAAGGAGGCACGCATGCCCACCGAAGTGAAAGTGATGGATGCCCACGAGATGCGGCGCGCGCTGACCCGCATCGCACACGAGATTCTGGAGCGCAACAAAGGCGCGGAAGACTTAGTACTGGTGGGCATCCTGCGAAGAGGCGCACCGCTGGCGCACCGCCTGAGCCGACTGATTGAACACATCGAAGGCACCGCCGTGCCCGTCGGCGAGCTGGACATCTCCCTTTACCGCGACGACTACCGCACCCGCACCGTTTCCGACATCGGCGCAACGCGCATCCCGGTGGACATCACCGGCAAAAAGGTGGTGCTGGTGGACGAGGTCATCTATACCGGGCGCACCGTCCGCGCTGCCATCACCGCGCTGATGGATTTGGGGCGTCCGGCGTGTATCCAGCTGGCGGTGCTGATCGACCGCGGGCACCGCGAACTGCCCATCCGTCCCGATTACGTGGGCAAGAACCTGCCCACATCGCGACAGGAGTTTGTGGAGGTCCGTCTGGAAGAGCTGCACGGCGAAGACTCTGTCTCTATTCGCAAACCCGACCAGGAGCGACAGGCATGATGACCGACCTGATTACCCTGCGCGAAACCAGTCCAGAAGACATCCTCCTGCTTCTGGACACGGCGCAGTCGTTCAAAGAGATACTGGAACGCCCTGTCAAAAAGGTGCCTACCCTGCGCGGCAGGCAGGTGGTCACGCTGTTTTACGAAGCCAGCACCCGCACGCGCGTCTCGTTTGAAAACGCTGCCAAGATTATGTCGGCAGATACTACCAGCGTGGCGGCAGCCACCAGCTCCGTGCAAAAGGGCGAAAGCCTGCTGGATACGGTGCAGACCCTGCGGGCGATGCGCATCGACTGCCTGGTGATGCGTCATCCCCAATCGGGAGCGGCGCATCTGGTGGCGCAGGCGCTGGACGTTCCGGTGGTCAACGCGGGCGACGGCATGCATGAACACCCGACGCAGGCGCTGCTGGATATGCTGACCATCCGCCAGCACAAAGGACGACTGGAAGGGCTGACGGTGGCTATCGTGGGCGACATCGCGCACAGCCGCGTGGCACGAAGCAACCTGTGGGGGCTGACCAAGATGGGCGCGAAGGTACGCTTCGTCGCGCCTGCCACGCTGTTGCCGCGCGATGTGCATCGGTTGCCGGTGGAGGTGTACACCGATTTGCGCGAAGGCGTGAAAGACGCAGACGTGGTGATGGCGCTGCGCCTGCAGCAGGAGCGGATGGAGCGTGGATTGCTGCCCAGCCTGCGCGAATACGCCCAACGCTGGGGCGTCAACGCTGGCGCGCTGCAGCTTGCCAAACCGGACTGCATCGTCATGCACCCGGGGCCCATGAACCGCGGTGTGGAGATTGCTGACGACGTGGCGGATAGCGGACGTTCCGTCATTCTGGAGCAGGTGACCAACGGCGTCGCCATCCGCATGGCAGTGCTTTACCATCTTCTGGGCGGGGAGGCGACGGCATGAGAACAATATTCCGAAAACCGCACGTTTGCGACCCATCGCAGGGCATCGACCGCGTCACAGACGTGGTGGTGGAGGACGGCGCCGTCCTTGCCATCACCGACGACAGCACTTCCTACGATGTGGGCAGCTGCGAAGTGATAGACTGTTCCGGACTGCTGCTGACGCCGGGGCTGATCGACTTGCACACCCACCTGCGCGAGCCGGGCTACGAGTATAAAGAGGACGTGCAATCGGGCACGGCGGCGGCGGTTGCGGGGGGCTTCAGCGCAGTGTGCTGTATGCCCAACACCGACCCACCACTCGATGAACCGTCGGTCGTTCGCGGTCTGCTGAAGCGGGCGGAAGAGGTCGGCGTCGCGCGGGTGTATCCGGTGGCTGCCATCACGAAGGGCTTGCAGCCGGAGGGCTTGAGCGAGATGGCGGCACTGAAGGAGGCAGGAGCCGTTGCGGTCACCGATGACGCCTATCCGCTGCAATCAGCGGAGGTGCTGCGGCGGGGGATGGAGTACGCCGCGCAGCTGGGCTTGACCGTCATGACCCACTGCGAGGACAAATCGCTGACCCGTGACGCCTGCATGAACGAGGGGCTGACCGCCACCATCATGGGCTTGCGCGGGATGCCCGCGGTAGCGGAGGAGATACAGGTGGCGCGAAACTGCCTGATGAGCCTGTTTACCGGCTGCCGCCTGCACATCCTGCACGTGTCGACGGCGGGTGCGGTGCAGGTCATCCGCTGGGCGAAGGAGCGCGGCGCACCCGTCACTGCCGAAACCTGCCCGCACTATTTCGCCCTGACCGATGAGGCGTGCCTGGATTACAACACAAACGCGAAGATGAACCCGCCCCTGCGCACGCAGGCGGACTGCGATGCCATCATTCAGGGGTTGCTGGATGGTACGATTGACGCCATCGCCACCGACCACGCCCCCCACGCCCATCACGAGAAGGCGCAGGAGTTTGCCCTCGCGCCGTTCGGCATCGTGGGGCTGGAAACCGCGTTCGCCGTCTCCTACACCGAGCTGGTGGCGACGGGCAGGATGAGCCTGAGCGCGCTGGTGGAGAAGATGAGCTGCCAGCCCGCAAAGGTGCTGGGGCTGCCCGGAGGCACCCTGAAGCCGGGTTCGCCCGCCGACATCGCGCTGTTTGACCTGAAACGCAGGTGGACGGTTCGCGCCGAGCGATTCCGCTCGAAGTCGCGTAACACCCCCTTCGAGGGATGGGAGGTGTTGGGGAAGCCCGTGTTGACGATGGTTGGGGGTAAGGTGGTGTATCGGGAGGAATGAACCTAACCCCCGTCCCCCTTCCCTGCGAGGGAAGGGGGTAGAACACCCCTCTCCTTTTAGGAGAGGGGCAGGGGGTGAGGTGAAAAGAACCTAACCCCCCCTTCCCTGCGGGGGCTTGGGTAGCGGAACACCCGTCTCCTTGCGGGACAGGGGCAGGGGGTGAGGTTAAGCATCCTTCCCGTGCGGAAGAGAGAGACAGGCGGAGGTCAACCATCTCCCCTCTCCCACAGCGTGGGAGAGGGGTCGGGGGTGAGGGATAACAACACAATGCCGGAAACGCTTCTGAAAAACGTCACCATCTACACGATGGAGGAAGAGCAACCCGTCGCGAGCGCGATGGTCTGGCGAGAAGAACACTTGCTGGCGGTGGGCGATGCGGCGGATTTGGCAGCATGCTACCCCTCCGCGAAGCGCGTCGACGGCGGCGGGCTGTTTGTGGTGCCGGGCTTCAACGACTGCCACTGCCACATTCTGGCATACGGACTGGATTTGAGCGCGGCGAACCTGAGCCCGGAACACGCCCCTGACATCCCGTCGCTAATCAGTCAGTTGCGCCGCTGGGCGCAGGACAACCCGGACGCGCCGTGGATTGTGGGCAGCTTTTACGACCAGAACCGCATGGCGGAGCGCAGGCATCCGACACGCCATGATTTGGACCAGGTGAGCCTTGAAAAGCCGGTGTTCATCGAACACACCAGCAAACACGGGGGCGTGGCGAACTCAGTAGCGTTGCGGATAGCAGGCATCACGCGCGAGACCCCCGACCCGCCCGGTGGCACCATCGAGCGCGACGCGCACGGCGAGCCAACGGGTGTCTTATTGGAGAGAGCCACAGATTTGGTGACCAGGCACCAGCCGCCGCTGTCGCACCGACAACGGGTGCGTGCCATCCATCTGGCGGCGCAGGCGATGGCGAAGAAGGGTATCACTGCCGCATCAGACGCCAGCACCGGCTGGGGCGACCTGGAAGGGGAGGTGGCTGCCTGTGTGCAGGCGGTGAACGAAGGCGCGCCCCTGCGCGTGACGCTGATGATTCTGGCAAACGCGCTTCGGCGTGACGGGAGGTGGCTGCAGCCACAGGATATCGGTACAGGCAGCAACGGCGTGCGTGTGGGCATTGCCAAGGTGTTTGCCGACGGCGCGCTGACCACCCGCACCGCCGCGCTGAAGGAGCCGTATGCCGACACCGAAACGACGGGGATGCTGCTGCACAGCGAGGAAGAGTTGCAGGATCTCATTGCGGGTGCGCACCGGGCAGGCTGGCAGGTAGCTACCCACGCCATCGGCGACCGCGCAATAGAAGCGGTGCTGAACCTGTATGAACAGGCAATGCAAACGCAGCCGCGAGCGGATGTGCGACATCGCATCGAACACTGCATGTTGCTGGACGATGGCTTAATCGACCGCCTCCGCGCGCTGGGTGTGGTGGCGGTGTTGCAACCGGAGTTCGTGGCGCGGCTGGGTGACGCTTACCGCTACGGACTGGGCGAGGAGCGGGCGAGGCGTCTTAAGAGAACAGCTTCACTGCTGCGGGCGGGCGTACGGGTGGCGTTCAGTTCCGACTGTCCGGTGGTGCCGGGTGCACCGCTGGACGGGGTGCGCGCAGCGATGGAACGCAAGACTCCGCTTGGCGTGGTGCTGGGAGAGGAGGAGCGAGTAGACGCGCTGACTGCTATTCGTTTATACACGGCTGGTTCTGCGATGGCAGGTAAGGATGAGACCCATACAGGCACCTTGACGGCAGGGAAGCGAGCAGATTTCGTGGTGTTGAGCCGCGACCCGGCGACAACGCCGTCGGACGAGTGGGAGAACATGCGCGTGATAGCAACAGTGTTCGGAGGCAAAGTGGTAGCAGGGAGGTTGGAGTGAAAGCGATACTGGTTCTGGAGGATGGCATCACCTTCGAGGGCGAGGCAATCGGCGCGCCCGGCACGGTGGTGGGCGAGGTGGTCTTCAACACGGGCATGACCGGCTATCAGGAGATATTGACCGACCCCTCCTATGCCGGGCAAATTGTCACGCTGACCTATCCGCTGATTGGCAACTACGGCATCAATGAGGAAGACGACGAATCGCGGCGCATTCAGGTGTCTGCGCTGGTGGTGCGCGAGGCGTGCGAGCATCCGAGCAACTGGCGTGCCCGCTGGACGTTGCGCGAGCATCTCCGAGCAAAGGGCGTGCCCGGCATCCATCGCATCGATACGCGCGCGCTGACAAGACGACTGCGGGCAGCAGGGGTAATGATGGGCATCTTGACCACCGAACTGACCCGCGAAGAGGCGTGGCAGCATCTCAAAGCCTCCCCCCGCTATGAGGAGTTCAACTACGTGCGGATGGTGACGACACCAGAACCGTATGTTTGGGACGCGGAGGGCATGAAGCCCTATGACGCACCTGAGTTGCCGGGCACACGCTACCGTCTGACACTGGTGGACTGCGGAGTGAAATACAACATCGCGCGGCGGTTCGCCGCGCTGGGCAGTCGGGTGACAGTGTTACCCTGCACCGCGACCGCCGAAGACATTCTGGCGACGCGCCCCGACGGAGTCGCGCTGTCGCCTGGTCCGGGCGACCCCGCCCTGCTGGGGGACATTGTGGAGCAGGTGCGCAAGCTGGTGGGCAGGGTGCCCATCTTCGGCATCTGTTTGGGCAACCAGCTGGTGGGCGCAGCGTTCGGCGCGAAGACGTTCAAACTGAAGTTCGGACATCGGGGATGCAATCATCCCGTCAAAGACCTGCGTTCGGGGCAGGTTACGATTACGTCGCAGAATCACGGTTACGCGGTGGACCCCTCTGGTCTGGAGAAGGGCATGGAGGTATGGCAGATAAACCTGAACGACGGCACGGTGGAGGGCTTGCGCCACACGTCGCTGCCTATCTTCACCCTGCAGTATCACCCGGAGGCGTCGCCTGGTCCGCGCGACAGCGACCCGTACTTTGCCGAGTTCCTGCGGCTAATCGACTCGGTGAGGAGCTGACGGTTCCGCGATGAAAAAGCAGACAGCCATCGTCATGCTGGTTCTTGCGGCGACCGCGCTGGTGATGTGGGCGCGGGTGGTGGCGCTGGATGCCGACCCTGATTTCCGCCTGTGTTGGAGCAGCGGTCTGCTGACGGACGAGGGCTTCTACACCCATAACGCCCGCAACGCGGTGCTGCTGGGGCAGGCGCGCACCAACGAGTTCAACAACATGGTGCTGAGCCCGCTGGTGCACGCGGCGCAGGCAGTGGTGTTCAGGGCGTTCGGGGTGGGCTATCCGCAGGCGCGGGCGATCTCGGTGGTATGTTCCCTGCTGACGCTGATTGTCTTTTTTGCCGCGCTGCGGCGCGCTTTGGGCGAAAGGGTAGCATGGGTGGGCACGCTGGTACTGGCATGGGAACACGCCTACCTGATGTACAACCGCATGGCGTTGCTGGAGACGCCTGCAACCCTGTTTCTGGCGCTGGCGTTCTATGCCTGGGTTCGCCGCGGCGAGGGGCTGGCGTGGTCCGCACTGGCTGGCGTCATGACGATTGTCGCCTGTAGCATCAAGTCGTTATGCGCGTTCTTCATACCCGCGCCGCTGCTGGCGAGCTGGTGGAGCGGACGAACGCACAAACGGGATGCCCGCTGGGAAATCGCGGCGACTGCCGGGGGAATGGTGATTGCGGGACTGCTGTACGCGGGAGTATGGCTGTTACCGCACTGGCGCGAGTACCGTCACATGAGCGATTTCTACCTGACCTACCAGATACTGCCGCGCAATGTCATGGAGGCTTATGCAGACATACGTCGCGCGGTGTTGAATTACCAGTACGGGCTGATGGGTTACCTGTTTGCCCACATGCCGGTGACTATCTTTCTCGCACTGACCACCACCTTACTGGCGATTTTCCGCAGGGAGGAGCGACGTCAGGGAAACGGTGCGGTGGAGTTCTTGCTGGTGTGGATGTGGTTGGGCATCGCGTTGCTTGCCTTCATCCGATACGCCCCGAGCCGTTACTACGTGCCCGTCTATCCCGCCATTGTCGCGCTGGCAGCCATCAGCATCATGCGTTTGCCGGATATCAGCCGCATGGTGTGGCGACCGCGAGAGTGGTGGGCACATCTCTTGCGCACGCTGATGCTGGGATACGCGACCTATTTTGCGCTGGTTTTTGCCTTACGAGTGCCCTTCTCGTGGGATGTGGTAAGTCTGGTGCTGTGGATGGCGTTTCCACTGGCGGCGGTGACACAGTGGGTGCTTCATCGTCTGCTTTCGGAAAACAGGTTCTCTCTGGCGTGGGCGCCTGCGGCAGCGCTGGCGGTTATCGCAGTGTGGAACCTCTGGTACTTCACCAGCTGGTACCAGAATCGTCAGTACACTCTGAAGCATCTCGCCGAGAAGCTGGAACATGTTCTACCTCGGGATGCAGTGGTTGCGGGCAACTGCGCCCCAGGGCTTTGCTTAGATGCGCCGGTTTCCACCATGCTGGTGATTCCCCGCCTTGCCAACTATCCCGACCCCATTGGGCGATACGGGGTTACTCATGTGGTGGTACTGGATGGGATTCAGGGCGAGTGGTGGTGGAGAAAGGATTATCCCGACCTGTTGCGCCGTCGCAACCGCATCCTGCGCGAATGGGTGGGACCGTATGCCATCTCGGTGTACCGTGTACCGGGATGGTTACAGGAGGCTTATCGCTGGAGGTTCCACTCCCACCGGCTGCCTCGTATTCACGATAGCGCAGCAGCAGCTCGCAAAGGAAAGGGAGGTTCTTGATGCCATTCAGCACGCTGTGCCGAGGAGGGATGTGGCGTAAGGAGTGTGCCTACTGGTGGATGCGCACCGACGAAGCCGACAGCGGGGAGTCCGAGCAGTGGTATCTTCCGCGTACCCCGGACGAGCGGTGGAAATCTGTCCGCGTACCACACTGCTGGGAGCGGGAGGGCATCTCCGCGCGTTTTGAGGGTCCCGTCTGGTATGTGACAGAGGTGGAGGTGCCTGCCGACTGGCAGCGGGGCAGGATATGGCTCTTGCTGGAGGGAGTCAGCTACGCCGCGCAGGTCTGGGTCAACGGTCACCGTCTGGCAAACCATGTGGGGATGTGGGACAGCTTTGCTTGCGACCTCACCTCGCACGTAAAGGATGGGAAGGCGTTTGTCGCATTGCGCGTGATGAAGCCGGGGGGCGAAACCTACCCTGTGCCCCGGACACTGGCTGGGTTCCTGCCCTATGTGTACGGCACGTTTGGGGGCATCTGGCAGCGAGCGTGGCTCGTTCGTACGCCGGAGGCATGGATAGAAGACCTCTATCCAAACGTGGTGGGCAAGGAGCAGGTGGAAGTCGAGATATCCTGCGGTGGGCGGCTTCCTGCTGGTCTTGACCTGCGCCTCTACGGTCCTGATGGCGGCTTGGTCAGTAGCAAACAGGTGCAGTGCGATGAACGCGGGTATGTTCGGGTCGCGATGGATGTCCCGGAGCCGCAGTGGTGGTCTCCCCATTCGCCGAACCTGTACCGTCTGGAGGTGGAAATCACCGACCAGCATGGAGATACCTGCCGGATTGCCCGCGCGGTTGGTCTGCGCACGGTGCAGGTGAAAGGGGATACCATTCTGCTCAACGGAGAGCCAGTGTACCCGCGAGGCATCCTGCACTGGGGATGGTATCCGCAACATCTCGCGCCTAACCCGACAGAAGACGAAATACGCGCCGAGCTTGCGCGGCTGCGCGACATGGGTTTCAACATGGTGAAGTTCTGCCTGTGGGTGCCGCCGGCGCATTATCTGCACCTGTGCGATGAGATGGGCATGTTCGCATGGGTGGAGTTACCCATGTGGCTGCCAGAGGTTACCCCGGTGTTCCAGAGGCAGGTCGTGGATGAGTATACGCGCATCGTGCTGCAGCTGCGCGGGCATCCCAGCGTCATCGTCTGGACGCTGGGCTGTGAGCTATCGGACAGCGCAAGTGCGCCCTTCCTGGAGAAGCTCTACCGGCTGGTGAAGCGTCTGACCGACAGTCCTCTGGTGCGGGATAACAGCGGAGGCGGGGAGGCGTACCACGGCTTGCTGAAAGAATATGCCGATTTCTACGACAACCACTTCTACTGCGACCTGCCGTTCCTGCGTCCTCTGTTTGATTATTTCGCACCGCGCGGGCGCGAACCCATGCCCTGGCTGTTCGGCGAGTACTGCGATTGTGACACCTACCGAGATTTGCCGGCTCTTCTGCAGGCAAACGGCGGCGTCGCGCCCTGGTGGGCAACAGAAGACGAGGATATCAACCCTCGTGGCTTACGACCGGACGTCTACGTCATCCAGCAGCTGCACCGGCTGAATCAGGACGGATTTTTTACGGATGACCGTGACGCCCTCAAGTTCTCTTCCGAACAACAGGCGATGTTCCACCGCAAGGTGACCGTAGAGACGACACGCCTGTACCGTGAGATTAGCGGCTATGTGATTACCAGCATCAGCGATACGCCTATCGCTACGTCCGGCATCTTTGACGACTCTGGCAGACCCAAGTGGGATGCCTCAGAGTGGCGGAAGTTCAACGCTGATGATGTGCTGTTGCTGCAGTTCCATCGCAGAAGGGATTGGTTCAACGGCGGCGACCGCCCGTCGTACGTGGACTGGTGGAACTTCTTCAGTAACGATACCGTTGTCGCTCATGTCGCTCTTTCCCATTACGGGCGGTGCGATTGCAGGGGAACTCTGCACTGGAGCCTGTGTGACGAACACGGACGGACGTTGCTGCAGGGTGAGCATGGCATACAGTCGCCGATACGTGCTGGCTCGCTTGCGCCGGTGGCGGCGCTGGAGCTGAGAATGCCCGAGGTGAGCCAGATGCAACCACTCACCCTCTACTGCGCCCTGAAGACGGACGGGGGAGAGGTCATACAGAACGATTGGGAACTCTGGTGTTATCCGCAGGTGGATAGCAGCGTTCTGAGCCAGTGGGCGGTGTATGACCCTCACCACAAGCTGCGCGGAGCGGAGAAACTGGGCTGGGAGGTGAAGCGCGTCGGCGAAGGGGAAATCGGGCAGCAGAGGCAACTCATCGCCTCGGCGTGGCATCCGGCGTTGCTGGATGCGCTGCGTCAGGGGGCAAGGGTGGTGCTCTTTCAGCACCAGCATGATGGCTTGCCTGCAGAGGGATTGCCCTTCTGGCGCGAGGCCTTGAGGCACTTTGTGCCTCATCCCCTCTGGAAGCGGTTCCGCCAGAAGGGGTATACCGGCTCGCAATTTATGGGTTTGACCTGCGACTGTGCGCTGGTGACTGGGCAGCTGCAGGAGATGCTGGGGGCAGATGCCGTGGTGCAACCCGTCCTGCGCCGGGTGGACGCCCGATCGTGGCGGGTGCATGACTACATCGTGGACATCACTCTGGGCGAAGGCAGGATGCTTGCGACCACCCTGCGCATCGCGGGTGGTCTGGGTGATGCGCCGTCGGGCATCGAGCGCAACGTGGCGGGGCTGTGGTTGCTGTATAGCATGACAGAACTGCTGACGGAATGACGAACTGAAACCTGTATCGCAGAATGCAGATATGCTGAATACCGGGATAAGAGGGAGGAAATGCCAAAAGATCCAAGCATTCGAAAAGTGATGGTCATCGGTTCGGGACCGATTGTCATCGGTCAGGCGGCGGAGTTCGACTATTCGGGCACGCAGGCGTGCCGCGCTCTGAAAGAGGAGGGCGTGCAGGTAGTGCTTATCAACTCGAACCCCGCGACCATCATGACCGACACCGAGATTGCCGACCGCGTCTATATCGAGCCGTTGACGATAGATTTTGCCGAGCGGGTTATCGCGCGGGAGCGACCGGACGGACTGCTTCCCACGCTGGGGGGACAGACGGGCTTGAACCTTGCCGCGCAGCTGGCGGAGGCGGGCGTTCTCGAAAAGTATGATGTGCGTTTGCTGGGCACGCCGCTCTCCGCCATCCAGAAGGCTGAAGACCGCGAGCTGTTCCGTGAGACAATGAAAGCCATCGGCGAACCAGTGCCCGAGTCGTGGATTGTGGAAAGCGACGAGCAGCTGCAGGAAGTGGCGAAAATCTGCCCCTATCCGGCGATTGTGCGTCCCGCCTACACGCTGGGCGGCACGGGCGGTGGCATCGCCTACAGCGAAGAAGAGCTGCTTCACATCGGTCAGCTGGGCATGAATCTGTCCATGCGCCATCAGGTGCTGGTGGAGCGGTGCTTGCTAGGCTGGAAGGAGATCGAGTACGAGGTGATGCGGGACGGCGCGAACACCTGCATCACCGTGTGTAACATGGAGAACCTGGACCCGATGGGCGTGCACACGGGCGACAGCATCGTGGTTGCGCCCAGCCAGACACTCAGCGATAAAGAGTACCACATGTTGCGCACCGCCTCACTCAACATCATCCGCGCGCTGGGCATCGAGGGCGGCTGCAACGTGCAGCTGGCGTTAGACCCGAACAGCTTCCAGTATTACGTCATCGAGGTGAACCCGCGTGTGTCGCGTTCCTCTGCGCTGGCGTCTAAGGCAACGGGCTATCCCATCGCGCGGGTGGCAGCCAAAATCGCGATTGGGTTGCATCTGGACGAAATCGAGAACGCGGTCACCAAAAAGACGAAAGCGTGCTTTGAGCCCGCGCTGGACTATGTGGTGGTGAAGTTCCCGCGCTGGCCGTTTGACAAGTTCGTCACCGCTGACCGGCGTATCGGCACGCAGATGAAGGCGACGGGCGAGGTGATGGCGATAGACCGCACCTTTGAGGGCGCGCTGATGAAAGCCATCCGCAGTCTGGAAATCGGCGCGACGGGGCTGACGCGACGCGGTACCGCCGCGCTGTCCGACATGCAGATTGAAGAGGGTTTAGCGGTAGCGACCGACGAACGTATCTTCATCGTCGCCGAAGCGTTCCGGCGTGGCATGATGGTGGAAGAGGTGGCGCAGCTGTCGAATATTGACCCCTGGTTCCTCGAGAAAATCCGGCAGCTGGTGGAGATGGAGACCCGCCTGCGCCTGCACGCCCGCGAACTGCGCGAGCTGGTGCACAACCCGTGCGACCAGCATCCGGCAGCGGAACTGCTTCGTCTCGCCAAAGGCAAAGGTTTTCCCGATGCCATGCTGGCGGACATCGCGGGGGTGGACGAACTGGAACTGCGTCGCGCCCGCAAGGCACTGGGCATTGAACCCGTCTACAAGATGGTGGACACCTGCGCCGCCGAGTTCGAGGCAGAGACGCCCTACTACTATTCCTCCTACGAGCAGGGAGAGAGCGGGTAGAGAGGCTCAGGGGGCGACTTGCCCCCTGAGTTGATGTTGGTCTTGCCTCATGGAGCCGGAGGAGGTACCACGTCAATGTAGAGAGTGATGGTAGGGGGGTCTTGGGGGACGTCAATCAAACGTTCCTCCCCACCAGGCGATGAAACCTTAAATTTCCATCGCCAGCCTTTACCAAGCCGTATTATTGCTCCATCCCTACCAACGTACGTATCTGGTGTAGCAGAAGGTGGGGGTGGAGGGTTAGTGATAGGGCTATCACGTAATGCTTGAACGATACCCTCTGCGGGTGCGGTGCGTCCATCTGGGTATCTGACCTTGATATACACCGTCCACTCCTGCGTGAGGTTTTGGTCGCGGACCACCACTTGGGCGCTGTCGGTGCTTACAGAGTATACATCCCCGATGGCGACCACCTCGCCGGGTTTCAACCCGGATGCCTGCGCGTTCTGCTCATCCTGCAGCCACACATTGGCAGCGCTCGCAACCAGCACGGATAAGAACTCTTTCCGAGGCGCTAGTAGTGTGTTGATTGCGCTAAGAAAAGCCGAAAGGGTGGGCTGGCGCTTCTTGCGCTCGTAGGGAATCGCCAGCACCGCCGTTGCCTCGCCTGTGAACTTCAGGCGCCATTTTGCGCAGCTCTCAGAGTAGGGGGCTGCCTGCACAGAAGAAACCGGATACGACGCGTCCTGTGCCGCTGCGTTGTTTATTGTCTGCACCAGCTCCGCCATGGACTTCGGGTCGCCTACCTTGAACGGTCCTACTTTACTTTCCGTCTGGTTTATGAACACGGAGTTGTAGATGGTCTTCTTGCGAAATAGGTTGGCAATCTCATTAGGAGGATCGACCGGCACGGCTAGCCTTGCGTCGTTGACGAAGTCTTTATACAGTGTCGTGTGGCTGCGCCCCAGAACGGTCACACCGCTTCTGTGACCAGGAGGACAATAGGGGTCACCCGGTTGTCCGAACACATCATCTGGATGCGGGCTGATGTGCGGGCAGTAAACAGGTTCGAAGCGATAGGGGTCAAAGTTGCCAACCACTGGTACGGGTACCACCGTATCGAACTTCCCCACATCCACTGCAATGCGCGCCAGTACCCTGCCTACGTCGTTCAGCACTTCCGCTACCATCTCGCGCCGGTCCGCCGGAATCGAAAACACCCCAGACGCCTCCGTTCGAATAGCATTTGCCCAGATGCTCGCAATCAGCTGCCAGGTGTCAGGGTCCCGGAACTCCACGCGTCCGAGTCTGCCCTGCTGGTCGGTAAAGCGCACTTGTATTTCCAGATACTGCTCTGTGGGCTCGAACAGTCCCCAGCCCGGTTGTTCAGGCAGCTCCAGCTGGCTGAAGGAACGGCTAACCAGCTGGTCGAAGTCCACCTGCTCATCGGGCGAAAAGTCGGCGGCCCACACCGGCATGGTCAACGCCTGTTGCTGGTCCACAAGGAGACTGGTAAACTGCCCTCGCACGGCAATTAGCGCGGCGAGATTGGGGTCGGTGTTGAGCCGCTTTGGACTCAGCGGTTGCGCACCTGCCAGAGACAGATACGCTACCCCAAGAAGCAACACGGAGACTACGCGGATAGCTGTTTTCATGGTGACTCCTCCCTTTCCACTGTTTCTGTCACCATTGTACTGCCACCCCCCCCCACGTCAATTGTCCGAAAGTATCAATTTTCTGGTACGATAGTACCATACTATTCGGCGGTCATATCAAACCGGCTCTTGTGGCAATGTAGACTGCTTGCACGGTGGTTTTGACTCCGAGCAGCCGACGGATGTCGTTCAGATGGTGCTTGACCGTGCGCACCGAGCAGCCGCGTTCCTCAGCAACATCCTGGGCGCTACCGAGCTGTGCATAAGCCTGCAACACCTCGCGCTGTGTCCGCGTGAGTAGAGGGCACTCCATCACGATGACATCAGGAGGCGACGGGGTCACACCCCTGTAAATACGTATCTGTCCATCTCTTTGCAATAGTTCCAGAACCTTCTCGGTAGCAACGGCGTCATTGCCGACGACCAGCACGTCCATCGTCGTGCCACACCTCCGCATGTACGTCTCCGCTACGATTATAGTATAGCCTGTGTTATGCGTCAATCATGGACGCTAAAGGCGGTCGGCTCGTCGGGCTCCTCGCCTCCATGAGGGATTTTCTGCGGGCGTTTTTTCCTTCCAGGAAGATAAAAATCCACGAAGATTTTCCTTCCCAGAAGGATAATTTTGTGACAAAGTTGCATTCCCAGAGGGAAACTTTTGCCCGAAGGCATCACGGTTCGGACGGCGATGGACTGGTTTCTGCAGGCTCGCTAGCCTCTTCGGGGCGTTGCCATGCCTCGTATGCCACGAGCGCGGCAGCCACCACCACGTTCAGCGATTTGCCCTTGCCTGCCATCGGGATGAACACCGCGCCGTCACACATGCCCAGCACTTTGTTGTACACGCCGTTGACCTCGTTGCCGATGACCAAACACAGCTTCTGGGGATAGGGGTAGTGCTTGTAGTGAACGGCGTCCTGTGCGATTTCCACCGCCACCAGATGGTAGCCTTCCAGTTTCAACCGTGCGACCGCCTCCTCGTGCCGCTCGAAGTAGCGGAACGGGATACGCCGGTGGTGCCCCATGGAGGTGACGTGAATCTGCGGGTGCGGGGGCACGGGCGTGTGACCCGTCAGGATGAGCTCCTTCGCGCCGACGGCGTCCGCCACCCGAAACATGCCCCCCACGTTGTAGGGGTCGTCCCAATCCTGCAAAAGGAACGCGATGGTCATCGCCCTGCCGGTCACGGAGGCGTACTGCTGGTGCAGGCGACGGATGGCCGTTTTGGAGCGCAGTGTCTTTGCCGGCATCGTTCACCTCTTTGAAGCAAAGGCAAAAGAGATTTTACCACAGAGGACACGGAGTTCACAGAGGGACTTCCTCTTTGTTCTCTGTGGTGAATCGTCAACCTTACGAAATCAGGATGTCCTCTTTCCAGCCCAGCTTGACCAAATCGATTCGGCGTGGGTCGCTGACGCCCAATCCGTATTTGACCTCCGCGTCGCGGATGTGTGTTGGGGGCGTCTCCAGCGCGACATCTTCCCCGAAATGCTGCCGGCGTTTCGCCTGTATCAGCCTTAGCCCCATCGCGTCCACTGCCACCGGGTCGTAGGAGACGAACAGCCCCTTATACTGCCACACGTAACGCGGGTCCCAGTGGTGTGGTCCGCGCCCGTGAAACAGCGGCGTCAGGGCAAGCAGGATGTTCAGGCGCGTCTTGCCTTTCACCGCCGGTAACTCCCAAACCTTAGCCAGCGAGGAACAGGCGTCCGGGTGGTAGCTGGCTGGGTTCTCGGTGAACATGATGTAGTTCTTGATGCACCCGCCGATGCCCGACCACCAGTGCGTGCGCACAGGGCGCACGTTAATTAACGCGGTGCAGGGGGCGAGGGTAGAACGGGCACCGCGGTCATCGATGCGGATGTTGTCCTCACGAACGCCGGCGTCCATCAGGCGTTTGCGGATGGCCTGCTCTACCTCTTTGGGAGTGGGTAACGGGTTCCAGACGTTGCTTTTCACCCCCACGAGGTCGGAGGGCTTTACCAGACGTTTCCATGCCTCTATCGGGTTCTTCACACCGACCAGCTCGGTGACCGCCGCGTCCAGCATCTCCATCAGCACATTCTCGTGGATTTTGCCCTGAGTATCCAGCACGTCCTTGTGCCGAACCAGCACCACCTTTGCTCGCTTCGGTCTCTCCTGCGCCAGCACCTCGGGCGTCAGCGCGGCGACCGCCGCCCCTGCAGTAGCTTTCAGCAGGTCGCGTCTGGTCAACACCAGTTCGCTCATCGGGACACCTCCTTTTCCGGCAAACGGATGCTCTGAAGCATTTGCTGTGCCTGTTTCTGGGACGGTGCATCGAAGACGATGGCTACCGTTCTGCCCTGCCGTCTGGCTGCAGTCCATTTTTTGTTTTCCGTCTGCACCGCCCCCTTCTGCCGCCCCTCGCGCAGGTAGGCCTGAGAGAAGGTGTCCCGTGCCCGCACCGCATCTGCCTCCGCGGGGTAGCGCACCAGCATCAGGCGCACCTGCGCTTTACCGGAGAGATAGGTTGCCAGTACTCCCTCTGTTTTGGGGCTCAGATTCAGGATATCTTTCTCTGCTACAAAGAAGTGACGGTTCATTATCATCGGGTGGCGGAAGAACAGAATGCGTTCGCGCTGAAGCCCCTCCGCAGGCAGAAATTGCAGCAGCTCCGGCGGTTTGCCCGTGCGGGGAATAGCTGCCGCCAGCTGCCTGCCCAGCTGCAGGATGGCGTTTCGCACCTCGTTGCTCTCCTCTTGCGCGGTGATGACCACGAAGTAGCGGTCTTTCCAGAAGCGTAGCATTCTGCCCGCATAGTCCGAACCCTGCCCGATACCAGCGTCCTCCCCGTCCCGCTCGAAGCTGAAGATGCCGAAGGCGTCCTCGGCAGTGCCCATGTCGAAGATATCCAGAGTCAGGGTGGGGCTATCTGCTTTCTCGTAGCGGCACGCCCACACGCGGCGCATGTTATACGCTCGGTATATCTCGCCGATGCCGTCGATGTAATCGAAAATGGTCTGCGAGTCGTAAGTGTCGCTCTTGCCGTTCCATTGCCAGCCGTTCGCTTCGCGCGGGACCGGGAAAGGCAGGTCGGAAGGTTGTCCCTGTACGTTTGCCATCATCAGGGTTATCACACACCCCAGCAGCCACATTATCCTCATGCCCCCTGTCATGCTTCTCGCTCCAGTATGTTACTTCCTGCCTTGCTGCCAAGCTTCCAGCAGCGCCCAGCTCGCCATGCTGCGGGCGTAGTAGCTGCCGCATTCAGGTTCATTGAACGGGTTGCGGTTCGCGCCGTTGTGCCTGCCCCGAACGGCGTTCACCACCGCTTCGGCTTCCCTGCGCAACCCGTAGTCCAGCAGCAGCACCGCAAACTGGTACTCAAACCCCGTCATGCACTCGCCCCAGTAGGGGATGGGCTGTTCAGGACGGTCGCCGTCGGGCCAGGTGCAAATCAGCGTGCCGCTTTCGTCGGCGGTGGCGAAGGTGCGCATATTGTTGTAGTGGTCGCGAAAGTGTTTCCGGAAGTTGTAGCGGAAAATATGTTCCAACATGGTGCGGATGTGATAGCGGTCAAGCAGGTCGCCCAGCCCGGCACGGTTCGCCTTGTACTGCCCCACCAGCTGGTCGATCAGGCAGCCGTTCCCCACCTGGAAGCGCGGATTCGCGCGGCGATACTCTTCGCTGAGGGCGGTCATTGGGGCGGCATCTTCGGGTGGAGGCTGGATTTTCTGGATGTAATAGCGCCCATTGTACAGGTGCTCATCCACCCAGCGGCTCCCCCGTTCGCGCAGTTGACGGCAGGTTTGGGCGAAACTCAGGTCGCCCATGCGCGTGGCCATCTGCTCCATTGCCGCCAGCGCGGCAAGGTACCATACGGTGCACATGGGGTTGGGGCCCACAAACTCCACATCGTAGGTGTTGTGCTGCACCCCCTCCATCACGCCGTCCCGATCCGCATCCCAACCGCCCGGTTGCCAGCAGAACTCCAGCAGCGATTTTATGGCGGGGTAGCACTGCTTCAGCCATTCTTCCCCGTCCTTTTGCGACTGCATGTAGCAGCGCACGATCAAGCCCATCTGCCCGTCAGCAGCCGCAGCCTGCCACGTGGGGTTGGTCACCGGCAGGCTCAGGCGGAACCGATGCGCGCCTGTGGGGGTGACGCCGTAGCGCAGGTGGCTCTCCAGCATACTGCGGTGCAGGTCGGGAAACAGCGATAGCGTTGCCTGCTCATAGTTCCATACGTGGGTGCAGGAGCCATTGCAGCAACCACCAGTGCCGCTGCACCCTTCGAAGCCGACAAAGGTTCCGTCTTCCAGCCGGAAGCAGGTGTGCGAGCGCAACGCGGTGAGGTTGAACAGGGCGGCTTCCTTAAAGCTGTGCGGCGCATCCAACTGAGCCACACTTTGCCCAAACTCGATACTCCGACGCCGCAGCTCCTGCAGGCGCGGGATAACCTGTCGCGCCACATCGGTGGCATCGGTGAAGAGCGTGGCGTAGTAGTTGCGCACGACAGGCGAGCCGTTGCCCGACCACCAGCCCACCTCTGCCAGATGGCGATAGGGAAAGTGCCAGCATATCAGCAGCCGCACCTGCTGTACCTCTGCGGGCTTCAGTTTCAGCAGAATGGACATGGAGCTGTCCCAAGTATCCTGTGGACTGGGCGGACAGGGTTTGTCCGGCTCATCGTCGGCGATGTATCCTTTCTCCAGCAGCTCGTCGATGATGCCCAGAGTCTCACCGTTCCACGGTCGGTCGCGAAACCGCCAGCGCCGGGCGACCCGAACTTGCTGCGCATCCGAAAGCATCACCATCGTGCCGAAGCGAGGGTTTGGTTCGTCGCGCGTTTTGGCGAAGCGCATTCCTCGCCAGCCCGCCACCTCCACGTGTTCGGTGATGTTGTCCTTCAGGTCGGCGGTTAGCCCGTCGGTGCCCACGAAGTTGCTCATCAGCAGGGTGACAGAGGCTTCCAGTGTCTGCCGGGTGCGATTCGCAAGGGTGATGGTGAGCCAGCCCATCGGTAGACTGGATGCCCATGTATCGCCCGGTATCAGCGGATTGAATGCTTCTATCGCCACAGAGACCGGCGTAAACTCGTCCTCCAGTAACGCCCTGCCGAAGGGGTAGGTGGCTTCGAATCCTCTGGGCTTCATGCGCGGGATACCGGCAAGCACCTGCGGCGCACCGAAGTCGGAGGACAATCCTTCGGTGAGGTCGCCTTCCAGCACGCGCAGTTTGGCGTTTTTGCCCTGTCGCGTCCACAGCATCAGGTGGGCGTACATCGGACGCCAGCCCCGATGCGGACGGCTCATCAACTGCCAGTCGGTAAGCTGCCCCTTTCCTCCGAGGCAGAAAAACCCTGTGCCGATGCCGCCCACCGGCATGGCGATTTCGCGCAGATGCTGCTCGTCATAGCGAGAGAGTACCTGCCAGTCAGGGGCTGGAATACTCATCTATCGTTCCCTCCTCAATATGCGGCACCCGAACAGCCCGCCTGCCATCGCGCCCGGTTGCGCCTGCCAGCGTACGGTGACTTTGCTCTTGCCTCTGGTGAGCTCAGCTGGCAGTGGGTGCACCACGTCGAAGAACTTGCCCGGTGCGTTGTTGTTGAGCGTCTGGGTCGCTATCTTCACGCCGTCCACCAGCACATCAAACACGCGGTTGCCTGTGTCGCTGCCCCAGTAGATGCACAGCAGTTCGACGGGTTCGTCGGGCAGCACCGCCATCTCATAGGAGAACCATCCGCCGTCCCAGGCGTGGCGCCAGCGTCTGCCGGAGAACTCCCCCGCGCTGGTGTTCTCGCCCTGCAGGTGGTGGGCACGCTCGGAGGCTTCGTCGCCTATCTGCACCACATCTATGGTGCGCGCCTCCAGTGCTCGCAGGCGTTCTTGCTCGGCGCGATATTCGGCTTCCAGCTGTCGCCACTGCTGTTCAGTGACGACGCGCCAGTAGACGGTATAGCGCTGGTCGTGCGTTCGGTAGAACGGGATAAGCCGAACGTCGTTCGGTCGTCCCGCACCGCGTGTCTGCCAGGTGAGCGACTGTCCGCGTACGGGTTTCAGCCAAGCTTCGGGCGCCTTACCACCGGTCACGAGGACGGGTACACGTGGCTCAGGCTCCTCCGGCTTGCCCAGAGCCCCCGCAAGCACCACCGGTCCGTGCAATAGGGCAAGCAGGTTCGGGTCATCAGGCATGGACTGCGTGTGCAAACGCTGAGGAAGTGTGATTTCCAGACGGTCGCCATCCTGCCAGCGGCGGGAAAGCGACAGATAGCGCTGAGTATCTGTCTCGAGACGCACATCCCATCCGTTCAAACGGGCGGTTATCGCCTTTGCTTTCCAGTACGGCTCGCGAAGGTATAAAGTCGTCGCCACCGGCTGCCTGCAGGCGAAGGTCAGGCGGACGTTGCTCTCTTCCGGGAAGCGTGTCTCCATGCGGAGGGTAAGCCCTTTCTCCTGCCAGCGAAGCTCGGACGGGATGAAAAGATTCACCCACAGCCCTTCCGCGTTGCGGAAGTAGATGGTATCGCCGTATTTGGTGTGGTTCTCCATGCCTGTGCCCACACAGCACCAGAAGGAATCGAAAGGCGTGGAATAGGTCTTGAAGTGTCCCGGTTTGAGCGGGATGTAATAGCAAACCATGCCCGTTTGCGGGTGCTGCGAGGCGAGGATATGGTTGTAGAGCGCGCGTTCGTAGAAGTCCATGTGCTCTGCTTTTGGTTCCCAAGCGAACAGGTGGCGCGTGAGCTTGAGCATGTTGTAGGTGTTGCAGGTTTCGCACGAGTTGGTCGAGAGGCGGTCGGACAGCCTGGCGGGCGGACCGAAGTGTTCGTAATCGCTGTGCCCACCGATGACGTAGGAGTGGTGGTTCACCACCCTGTCCCAGAAGAACTCGGCGATGCGGCGATAGCGTCTCTCGCCGGTGAGCTCGTACAGTCGCGCCACACCGATGACTTTGGGTATCTGTGTGTTGGCGTGCAAGCCGGGCAGGCAGTCCTCGCCGTTCGCCAGACGGTCTAAGACCGCCCGGTGGTAGAACTTGCGGGCGAGCTCCAGATACTTCTCGTCCCCGGTGAGGGCGTACAGGTTCGCCATCGCCTCATTCATGCCGCCGTGCTCACAGGCAAGCATCTGCTGCCATTGTGCTTCGGTCAGTCTCGCTGTGGTGCGATGCGCCCAATCCGCCAGTTTTCTGGCGACATCCAGCGCCTGCTCGCTGGCGCAGAGGCTGAATGCGTCGATCAGTCCGGCGAACAGCTTGTGCATGGTGTACCAGGGTACCCACACTCCGTTGAGGTCAAACGGTTGGGTGCGGATGTTGCCCTCAGCGATCTCGCGGAAGACTCGTTCGCCTTCGGGGATTGCGCTCACGTATCCGTTGCCGTGCTTCGCCTGACACTCCGCCAGCTCGCTCACGATGTAGTTCACGCGCCGGCGGAACTCTTCCTCACCCGATGCGGCGTATTGCAGGGAACAGGCGGACAGATAATGCCCCAGCGAGTGCCCCGAAACGCCCATCGTCTCCCAGCCTCCGTAAAGGGGTGCTTTCGGTGGCAGACCCGCATACAACCGGAACCGGTGCAGGAGACGGTCGGGTTCCAGAGAGAGCAGATACCGGGCGTTGCGCTCCATTGCCTGCCTGAACGGGCTGTCCAGCAGACGCACCTGCGACAGGGGAACGGGTTCTGCATGGAGACGTATCGCTCGGTTCGGCATCATTCCACCCGCGCTTTGCGCACGCGCTCCAGCAGTTCTATTTGCACGCCCAGCTGCGCCTCGGCATCGAAGTAGGCGTACTGTCCCTCGCCCATGTCCCCACGCTGAACCAGAGGGATGCCATGCTCTTTCAGGAACTCCGCACTGGCTTGCATGTCCTCCGTCCAGAAGGCAATGTGATGCACCGAGTCGCCGTGCTTGTCCAGCGCCTCCTTCCACGTGCTGGGCTCGCCAATGGGTTCTATCAGCTCCAGCTGCACCTGCCCCAGGTTGAAAAACGCCAGCTTCGCCTGCGCGTTGCTGGGTTGCCCCCGATAGGTCATGTGCACCTCGTTGCCCGGCTGGGTGATGATGACGTCCGGCAACGGCTGTCCGAGAATCTGCGCCCATCGCTGGCGCGCCTCATCGATGTCGCGCACCACAATCGCGATTTGCGAAACGGTGGTGTTTCCCAGTCCTTTCGCCGACATAGGCTCCTCCGATTGCTTGTGATTACAGGAGTGATGCAGTTGAAATGTGGATTCGGGGCAGAGGCGATGGAAACCTGCAAACAGGAGTTTGCCCGGCAGGGGAGAATCATGCTACGACCTTTTGCTCACGGAGGTGCCGCATGTCTGCAGGCAGCCCGTACTCCCAGCGTATCTCGCGGGGGGAATTAGCAGGCTCGTACCAGGCGTTCCCGGACGCCTGCCGTCTGAAAAACGGCGATATCCTGTGCGTGTTCTATGCAGGTTACGGGCACGTCTCCCTGCCCAATCGAGAATATCCACGTGGGGGACGCATCTGCTTCGTCATCTCCAGCGATGAAGGACGTACATGGAGCCAACCGCAGGTACTCTATGACGGACCCGACGACGACCGCGACCCCCACATCACTCAACTACACGATGAAACGCTCATCTGTTCCTTCTTCACCTACCGCGCAACCGACAGGGGCGTGGAGTTCGACACGAAGGTAGTGTTTTCGCGCGATGGGGGAAGAAGCTGGGGGCGGCGCGCGCTGATGGTGGCGAAGGGGTACGCCGTCTCCGCGCCCGTGCGCGAGATTGCGCCTGAAAGATGTTTGCTCGGCGTCTATACAGAGGGTGGCGAGCGAACCTTCGCGGCTGTGACCGGTTCCGGTGACGGCTTGCACTGGAGCGAACCGATCCCGCTGAGCGCGGGTTGCCCCACCTTGCCTGACGGCTCGGAGACGGACATCATCCGTCTGAAGGACGGTGTGCTGATGGCGGTTATCCGCAGCGATAAGGTAAACATGCACTTCTGTCTGAGCAGGGATGAGGGCAAAACGTGGACGCCCCCGCAGGACATCGGCTTTCGGGGTCATGCGCCGCATCTGATGCGCCTGGGCACGGGCGAAATCCTACTGACCCACCGGTTGCCGAACACAGCCCTGCACATTAGCCGCGACGAGGGCAGGAGCTGGGAGGGACCGTTCGTACTGGATGAGGTTATCGGAGCCTACCCGTCAACGGTGGAGCTAAAGGACGGCTCGGTTCTTGTCGTCTATTACGAGGAAGGCGAGGGCAGTGCGATACGCGCCATGCGCTTTCGCGTGCGCAAAAACGGCATTCAAAAGCTGAGGTGGTAACCATGCGAAACGGCGATTGGGTTCTGGATGCATACTGGGAGCTTTTTGTCGACGGCGCAGTGATAGACCGGCTCGGCGGCAAGGCGGAATTGCGTCTGCACCATCCGGTGCCGCAGGAGGTGGTGCTGGAGTGCGACCGCCCGTGGGAAGGCAACACCAGCGGTTACTTCACCGTGTTGCAGGACGGTAAGACCTTCCGGATGTACTACCGCGGTTCCGACTACGGCGTGAAAACGAAAAAGCAGACGCATCCGGAAGTAACCTGCGTGGCGGAGAGCCACGACGGCATCCACTGGGAACGCCCCAGTTTGGGGCTGGTGGAGTTCGGCGGCACGAAGCGAAACAACATCGTATGGACGGGCAGAGAGAGCCAGAATTTCGCGCCGTTCATCGATGAGAACCCGGCTGCGCCCGCGCATCAGCGCTACAAGGCGGTGGCAAGCGTAGATGTGCCGGGCAAAGAGTGGGGAGCGTTGGGCGCGCTGGTGTCGCGCGATGGGATACGCTGGCAACGCTTGCGCGAAGAACCGGTGATTACCGAAGGGCACTTCGACTCGCTGAACACCGCGTTCTGGGACCCGGTGAACGGGCGATACCTCGAGTTTCATCGCTTGTGGCACGAAGAGTATCGGGACATTGCGATGTGCGAGTCGAAGGACTTTGTGCGCTGGACAAAACCGCGCTTGCTGGACTGGGGCGGCGCGCCGCGCGAGCATCTGTATACCAACGCCATACGCCCCTATATCCGCAACCCGCGCATTCTGCTGGGTTTCCCGATGCGTTTCGTTCCCGACCGCGCCAGATTACCCGAAGACCCCTATCCCGCGCTATCGGACAATGTGTTGATTGTCAGTCGGGACGGCTTGCACTTCAAACGCTGGCTGGAGGCGTTCCAGCGGCCGGGTCCCCAGCGAGAACGCTGGGTGAACCGCAACAACATGCCTGCATGGGGTTTACTCGTCACGCGCTCTGCCCTGCCGAACTGCCCCGATGAGATTTCTTTCTACTCGGTGGAGGGGTACTATCTGCCCAATCAGACCGCCCGCGTCAGGCGGTTTACCCTGCGTCTGGACGGCTTTGTGTCGGTGAACGCACCCCGCGCTGGCGGGGAGGTGCTGACCAGACCGCTCGTGTTGCGGGGTAACAAACTGCAGGTAAATGTGGCAACCTCTGCGGTCGGCGTTGTCAAGGTGGAGGTGACCGACCCGCAAGGCAACCCTATCAGGGGCTTTGCCGCCGACGACTGTGTGGAAATATATGGCGACGAGGTCGAACAGGACGTGCGCTGGAATAATGCCGACGTTCGCTCGCTGCAGGGGAAGACGGTGCGCCTGCGATTCCTTCTGAGCGACGCAGACCTGTATGCTTTCCGTTGCGCGCAGTAGGGCGTTCCATGCGTTGTCTGGAGGGCGAATCTCCGGGTCAGCCGAAAAGACCGCGAAACGGCTCGGCAGGAGCCTCGCCCTTCAGCGGGGTATTCGACACCAAAACACCTGTGAACTCAGGTGTGTCGCAGGCTACCGGTCTTGCCAATCCCGTAGCGGCTGTACAGCCATGAGATCGCAATCAGCGTCAGCCCCAGCCCGCCGAAGGATAGAATCCGCATCGGCGTATCCAGAAAGCTCAGGTCAAACAGAAACACTTTCAGCGCGGTAAAGCCCAGCAAACCCAGCGCCGCGAGACGCGCGGGTTGTAACGAGCGGATGATACCGGCTACCAGCATCACCGCTCCGAACAGCGTCCACACCAGTGAAATCGCCATCTGTGCCAGCCGCTGCCAGTCTCCCTTCAGCGCGCCCGTGGCGTACCAGTAATAGAACGCCTCGTAGGTTTCCTGAGTGACGCCCCACAACAGCACCGCCATCGCCAGCGCGTAGATGCCGCCTGCTGACGACAGCTCGGACGGGGTGGCTCCCGATGGACGGCGGCTGAGCAGCACCGCTATCCACACTGCCGATAGCGTACTCACTGCAAACGCCAGAGCTCGCAGGTTCCACAGCGGTAGCCACGCCGGAGAAACGCTCGAACCGGGGAGCGTGAACAGCGAGTACATCACCAGCACCAGCACCGCCGCGACGCCAGCCGCATACCCCAGCAAGCGCATCCCCAGCAGGTTCCAGGTCATGCCGAGCGTCACAAACAGCGCGCCGAGCAGGCTCCAAAGCGCGACAAGGGCAAACCACGCCGCAATTGCCCACAGCTGCGCATCGACAGACATCCGCCATGCGCGGAAGCCCAGATACACCTCTGCAGAAAGCGCAGCGAACATCAGGATGCTGACCAGCACCGTCAGGTAGCCGAACGCCTGTGTCTCCTCCGAAGCGGCACGCTCCTGCTCGCGCGCCACCATCCACGCCAGCACCGCCAGCAGGATGCCCACCAGCAGGGTGGAGAACCAACGCATATTCCAGAAGGGCGTCCATGCCTCCACAGGCGCGGATGCTATCGCCCACACCGGCAGGACTGCCGCCAGCGTGGCGATGCACAACGCACACAGGCGCACCCACAGGTCATTCACCTTTGCTCCCAGCCGGTGCAGGAGCAGGGCGTACACCGCCCAGACGCTGGCTACCGAGTACATCGCCACTGCTTGCCACGCCTGCCCGAACCGGGAGGATTGCCACTGCACGGCGAGGGAGGTTTCCTGCGCCAGCAACCATGCCCCACCCAGCGTTGCCAGTGCGCCATACCATGGAGCGAGTTCGTCCTGAGTGCCTGTCGTTCGACGGCTTTCCAGAGCCATCCACGCGGTCGCCATGACCGCCGCCAGCAGAGGCAGACCTTGCTCGTTGAGCAACAGCAGGTGCCTGCGTGTTTCTGCCATCGGAACGACCACCGCTATTGCCAAAAGGGTGATAACCCACACGATTTGTCCCGCGCGCAGCAGCAACGGGTTACGCCATCGCAGCCCCAGCGTCACCAGCACCGCCGCCTGCACGCTCCATCCCACCACGAGCCAGTCTTGCTTCAACTGCATCGGTACGGAAATGGTCAAAAAGAAGAGCGCGATGCCTGCCAAGCTGTCCCGCAGACTGCGGTTTTGGGGAGCCCTCTGGTGGACGAGAAGGCTCAACCCACTGAACAGGACGAACATCGCAAGGGCAAAGGCAGCGGGATACTTCCCCAGTGCGTTGCCAATGAGCGCGTACCCCGCCAATGCGTATACACTGGTGTCGGCGAAGACCAGCAGCAGCTCCTCGGCTTGCGTGCTGGCACGCTGTATCAGACTGCGAAAGCAAGCGCACCCGAGAAACAGCAGGAAATTCAGCGTCACGAACCCGAAAACAGACCAGCGGAATCGCTCGTGATAGCTACCCTCCGCCCAGCCCAGCAACAGCAGGATGGTGGCAAAGAAGCTCAGCCATACCAGCGTACGCCACTGCCTGTACAGTGACACAGCGAGGATACCCGTGTTCAGCACCGTCACGTAGGTCAGGAGCGGGTAGGGGCTGACAGGCGCACCGCCTTCCGAGCGCAGGAGCACCGGTGTCAGGAAACCGCCGATGGTAGCCAGCACGCTCAGGCTCATCGCATCGTAGCGCAGGGCAAGCATGACTCCGAGAAACACCGTCGCCGCCATCAGCGCGAAGGATGCTTCAAACGAGAGGAGATGGTACCGTTGCGCCCCCGCCCAGATGCTGAGATAAAGCACTGCGATGCCCGCGCCTGAAATGCCCTCGCTGAACCATCGCTCCACCCGCCGGCGTGAGTACTCGCCGAAAGCCAGCAGAATCGCGCCTGCAGCGAAGCCTGAAGCCAGCTTCGCCGTGTTTCCGAGAAACTGCCAGGTGTAAGCGAGGAAGAAAGCCAGCGCAAAGAAGGTGGCGATGGAGCCAAGCCATAATGCCCCCTTTCCTCCCACCACCTGCTCCCAGTAGGCGCTGATTCCCGTATCTGCCTGCACTGCTGCGGGGGCAACGGGGGGTACGGGCTCGGCTGGCGGAGGTGGTTCAGAGGGTTCGGGAGTAACACGGGCAGCGGTCTGCTCGGGAAGTGGAGGAACAATCGGAGGTGGGGGAATGACGGGCTGTGCGGCAATCACATCGCGCAGCTCAGGAGCCGTTTCAGCAGCGGCAGGCGGCTGCGGTTCGGCAGGTTTGGACGCGCCTGCTTGCTGTTCTATCCGCTCCACCCGCTGTGCCAGTTCCGCCATCTGGCGTTCCAGATGTTCCAGCCTCTTCAAAACACGCTCCGAATCCTCTGGCTCGATCATGGCTCGCGCCTCCGGCGAAATGCATCCGCTGACAATGACTCAATCGGGGCCAGAAAAGTTGCTGATTTCGAGACCAGAGCAAAAAAACCCACAGGTCAGTGCTGCCTCCGACCTGTGGGAAGTTGGGTGTGCTGCCTATAGGATTGTCCAGTAATGCTTAATCTATCTAAATTATACAGCGTTTTGCGGAAAAAGTCGAGAGGTTTTGCTGGCGCCAGGAAAATTTTCCTGAAAAATCGTCCCCTTATGCCGCGCCGTGTTTATTCGCGGCGGGCAGGTTTTTGCTTGCAGGGACGGGAACATAAGTTCACAGTCACGCAACATGGCGGAGGAACACCCATGCAGACGTTAACGAGTGTAGAGCGTATTCAAAACATCCTGAAGCGACAGCCAGTGGACCGCATCGGCGTCTTCGAGCATTTCTGGGGCGATACCTACAGGAGCTGGCTGGAGGGGGGCTATATCCGTGAAGGCGAAAACCTCGCCGACCACTTCGGCTACGATTTGGAGCTTTGCTGGCCGTTCACCATGGTGGCCGACCTCGACTTCGTGCCGGAGGTGGTGGAGGAGACCGAAGAGACCATCCTCGTGCGCGACGGCAACGGTGCGTTGCTGCGACGACACAAGCTGCACGATTCCACCCCAGAACATGTGGATTTTCTGGTGAAAGACCGCCGCGCGTGGGAGGAGTATATCAAACCCAAACTCACCCCCGACCGCCGACGCATCAACTTCGAAGCCTACCGCAACACCCGCCGCCACGCGCAGGAGAAACAGCGATTCTTCTGCTGGTCGGGCGTGAACGTGTTCGAACTGATGCACCCCGTGTGCGGACACCAGTACATGCTGATGGGCATGATCGACGACCCCGACTGGGTGAAGGATATGGTGAACACCTACGCCGACCTGACCATCCAGCTGATGGAGATTCTGTTTGCGGAGGAGGGGTTGCCCGACGGCATCTGGTTTTACGAGGATATGGGTTTCAAAGGGCGCCCCTTCATGTCCCCAACGATGTATAAGGAGATTGTGCAACCGGGGCATATCAAGACCATTCAGTTTGTCAAGAGCCTGGGGCTGCCGGTCATCATGCACTCGTGCGGGTATGTGGAGCCGCTGGTGCCGGGCATGATCGAGGCGGGAATCGACTGCCTTCAGGTGATTGAGGTTAAGGCGGGGATGGACCTGGTGCGTCTGTACCGAAACTTTGGCGACCGGTTATCCTTCATGGGCGGCATCGATGTGCGCGTGCTGTACACGAACGACAAACGCCAGATCGACGCCGAGCTGGAAGCCAAAATCCCCATCGTCAAGCAGAACTACGGCTACGTGCTGCACAGCGACCACTCCATCCCCAACACCGTGCACTACGAGACCTACCGGTACTTTGTGCAGCGGGGGCTGGAGCTGGGCACGTACGGATAGAGGGAAGAAGGGTGCGGTTCATCGCTACCACAACATGGAGAACCAACGGGTGGGTTCACCCCCGTGGGTCTGGTCGGCGGTTCATCCTCCTCCAGTAGGTGACGATACCCGGCTGCGTCCAATCAGGCTCGCCGAGGTGCTTGACTGCCTTGAACACTTCATGCACGACGCCCGTTAGCGGGACGGCGGCTTCGTACTCATGGGCGAGTTCCAGAATATAGCCCAGGTCCTTATAGTGCAGCACCAGCTGTCCACTTCCTGTGAAATCCTCGCCCAGCACGCTGTCGGGGATGGGCAACTCGAGAACGTCGCGGATGAGCTCCGGTGACAAACCGATGGAGCGGGCGAATTCCGCCGCTTCGCACCACACCGCCAGCTGGCACGCACCGATGAGCTGGTTCACCGCCTTCAGCCGCTGTCCTGCGCCCACCTCTCCCACGTGCGCCACTTTGTAAGCGATAGCCTCCAGTATCGGCATCGCGCGGGCAACGTGCTCCTGTTCACCGCCTACCATCACGATCAGCCCCGGCGCGCGCCATGTCACGGGGGCATCTATCCACGCGGCGTTGCGTTCAGCACACCGTTGAGCCATCTCCTCGTCCAGGCGAGGATGCGTCGTACTGGTGTTCACCAGCAGGTGCTCGGGGCGCAACGCCGCGAAAACGCCGTTTTCTGCCTCCATCGCTGCCCGTACCTCGCGGTTGCCCGGTACCGCCAGCAGAATGACGTCGCAGACTTCCGCGATGTGCCTGGAGCTGGCGGCAAGGGTAGCCCCCTGTTGCAGCGCCCACTGGAGGCGTTCGGCGTTCACGTCCAATGCGTGTACGCCATACCCTGCCTGCCGCAGACGTTGCAGGTAGTGTCTGCCCATCATGCCAAGCCCAATGACGCCGATGTTCTGCGCCATAGCGTGTGCCCCTTTCGTTTCAGCGCGTCTTTATCAGCAGCGCGGCGTGTCCCTCCAGAGGTGCTTTCATAGACGCCTCCTTTAACTGCCTGGTTTTCGGTATCGCTTGCCCACTTCATCCAGCACCAGCACCCAGTCTTCCTCTCGAGATTCTCCGACGGGGGGAGTGAACTCCCGCTCGCCGCGGCGCACAAACTCGCCAATCGGCTGCGCCTGTCCGTTGCGCGGGTTGAACCACCAGGCGCGGATGTTTTTTCCACTCAACGCATCCAGATGGACCCTCACCGTTTTGGCCACCGGCAGATAGATGAAGGCGTAGCTACCGTCTGCCCCGCGCGCTGCCCGCACATGCTCTAACCCTGTGCCAGGGTCGCCTGCAATCAGCGACTGGTCTGGGATGCGCAGCAGCATCGGTCGCGAGAGCATCAACTGCTTCGCATGGCGCATCTGCGAAGCGCCGGGCAGGTGCAGGGCTTCTTTCCAGGCGGTACGGGCGTGGGAGATGGGTTTCCTCTTTCCGGGCTCATACATCTGCCAGATGTCATGGCAGCCGTAAGTATGTCCATGCGCCCCTGCCAGCAACGCCCAGTAGGCGGCGCGGCGCACATCGTGGTCGTTGAACCAGCCGTTTTTTGGGTCCCAGTTGATGGGATGGTCCTCGTAATTCGGTTCCCCGTCCATGCAGGGTTTGACGGGCTGCAGGCGGTAGTCCTTCTGTATCATCTCGTAATTGGGTATCGGTCTGGCATGATGCCCCGACTGAAGCATATTGAAGTCCAGCCACTCTTCCCGATGCAGCCACTGCGAGCTGTGGTTTCCGCCATTCGGGTGGTAAGTGATGAGATGTGTTCCGCCGTCCCCGTGGCGCAGACCTTCCGCCATCGCCCGCCAGATGGCGAGGTGCGTCTCGGTATCGACAGGACGGTCGCCGCCCAGTATCCAGATGATGGGCTTATCCCGATAACGCTTTCCCAGAAACTCACCGTAAACGCGGGCATTTTCCGGGGTGAATATCTCAGGACCGACGCCCCACTTTTTGTTCACCTTGTCGCCCCAGGTAGGCAACATAGCGATGTATAGTCCCAGCTCCTGCGCGAGGTTCACCCCGAAGTCCACGTGGCGGAAGTATTCCTCGTTGGGCTGGGTGGGGTCATTGCGGTGAAGGGGGGTATGTGCATAGGCGTTCGGTGTGCCCAGCCCGTCGAGTTCGGCTAAAGCAACCGCCTGTATCACCGTGAAGCCTTTCGCGGCGCGGTCTTTCAGATACAGCTCCGTTTCCTCGCGCGTCAGTCGGTGGAACAGCTCCCACGCGGTATCTGCCAGATAGAAGAACGGCTTGCCCGTTTCGGTGACCAGGTAGCGTCCATGACACGGATGGTTCTCCTGACGAAAGACGTGCAGACGTGGCAGCTTTTTAGGCATCTGGTTCCTCCGTTCAACAACCCTTGTTTTACCTGACCCTCCAGCCCCCTTCCCTGAGAGGGAAGGGGGAGCCGCATCCCTCTCCTGTCAGGGGACAGGGGTGAGGTCAAATGGTCTCAGACGTCGCCCGAAAAAGACCCCTGAGAACATCGATAGAACGAATGGAACGGAGATTCCTTCACGTGGAAGGCTCAGTAAACGTATGCCCCAGCGGAAGCCACATAGGCGCGATAGGTCGGAACCATCACCGCAACAAGCACCGCTGCCGTGACGACGACGCACAACGCAGCAACTACCCAGACCGACCTGCGCCTGAGTGGAGGAGCCAGCGCAAGGAAAGGGCTGAGTGAAGCCACTGCCATCGCGACGATGCGCCAGATGGGGACTGGTACGAAGGCAATAGCTTCCACCCAGATGAGTCCCAGCATTCCCGCAAGGAACGCAACCCCGCCTGCTCCCGCGATACCCTTCAGCCGCCAGAGGGTGAGGGGCACCATGACACCGGCTACCGCCGCCACCGCACCGCTCATCTGCGAAAGGGACGAGCTGTTGGACCACAGCAGGATGAACCCACCGCCACCGGCGACCATCGAAAGGATGAGCGGCGAGAGGAAGCCCGGTTGCTCATCCGCAAAGCGTGCCTGAACACTCCACCATAGCCACCAGCCAGCTGCCAGAGAGGCTATCCAGAGCAGGGCGGACACCCCCTGCCACACGTTACCCACCAGCGGGCGCAGCACCAGCCACGAGACAACCGCCACCAAAACCAGCCGCCCAAGATGACGCACCAAAGGCTTCTGGTTCAAAAAGTGTTCCACGCCTCCCCAGATGGCAAGCACGACACCCGTAACAAAAAGCCAGTCGTTGGAGTCAACGGGCGGAAAACTGCGCGGCAGCCCGATGATGCGCCAGTGGGCGAAAAGATAGCCCACTGCAAGGGCGAGAGGAGTGCCCCCGTGAGAAGGCACTCCCTCCCTGCGCCACGCACGCCAGAAAAAGAACAGGAGAGTCGCCGCGATTGCCGCAGGCAGTAGTGCTCCCCAGAAAATCTGTTGCATGAGAAAAGACATCCGTTGCTCCCGCTATCGCATTGCCTCGATGCTGAGGGTTACCCGCACATCATCTCCCAGACCGGGCAATCCGTACCGGATACCGAACTCACTGCGCCGGATGGTGAACGTCGTCTCGAAGCCAATGATGTCTCTACCCTGTGCGTTCTTCCCCTTGCCGGTCAGGGTCACGTTCGCCGTGATGGGTCGGGTGACTCCGCGCATGGTCAGGTCGCCCCGCACCTGCACGGTGTTCGCGTTCACACGACGAATTTCGGTACTCCTGAAGGTTATCGTTGGGAACTGTCGGGTGTTGAAAAAGTCCGGGCTGCGCAGGTGATTGTCGCGCTGTTGGTTGTTGGTGTTGACGCTGTCAGCGTCTACCTCGATGTTGATGGAGCTGCGGGCAGGGTTCGCCTCGTCCACCACCACTGTGCCCTTCATGCTGGTAAACATCCCGTAGACGTAAGCGGTGTTCATGTGCTTCACGCGGAACACCAGCGAGCTGTGCACCGGGTCGATCTGGTAGGTTTGCGCTGCTACCGGCACACCGGCGGAGATACTCCACAGGAGCATCGTCACGGCAAAAGCTTGCAACATGGTCTTCATGCGTCATCCTCCTCCTCGATGTATTTCACGCGCTAGGGCGTTGTTACCGGTTCCTTGTTGCCGCCAAGCGATTCCATCAGGTTCTGCCCGAACTGCTCCACCGTTTCTCGGCGCAGGCGAAAGTAATGGTGCTGTCTGTGCTTGCGCATCTGCACCAGCCCTGCGTCCACCAGCTGGCTCAGGTGATGTGAGACGGTTGCCTGGGCGATGGGGAACAGCTCCGCCAGCTGCCCACAGGAAATCTCTTCCCGCTGCGCGATGGCTTTCAGAAGGGCATAGCGCGTCGGGTCTGCGATGGCTTTGGCGATTTTCAGCAGGCTCGCGTCGTCCATACCGTCTCACATACATTCTCAAACGTTTGTCTATGCTTCTATACGTCGATGTAGCAATGAAAAGTTCCCCATGAGGAACGCCGCTTTTAGAGAATTCGTAATATGTAGTGTGTTTAAGTATATGCAATATGTCCGAGTGCGCCCGTTCTCCCGAATCCAGAAGGAGGTTTGAGATGACCGAGAAGCAGGTGCATGTGGTGGTTCTGGGAGCGGGGTTCGGTGGACTGAGCGCAGTACGACAGCTTGCCCGCAACCGCAACGTGCGGGTAACGTTGATAGATAGAAACAACCACCACCTTTTCCAACCACTGTTGTATCAGGTGGCAATCGCCGGTCTGGAAGCACCTCAGATTGCGTGGCCTGTTCGCGCCATGCTACGCCGCTATCCCAACGTGCGCTTCCTGATGGGAACGGTGCAGTCGGTGGACACTCTTGACAGGCGTGTTTGGGTGGATGGTAAGCCTGTCTCGTACGACTATCTGGTGGTGGCGATGGGCAGCACTTCGCACGACTACGGCATTCCGGGCGTTGGCCAGTATGCGCTTCCGCTCAAGTCTCTGGGGGATGCCATGCAGATTCGCGATAGAGTACTGTGCGCTGTAGAGGAGGCTGTGCGTACGGCAGACCCTCTACGCCGACAGGCATTGCTCACCTTCGCCGTCGTGGGCGGCGGCCCGACAGGTGTGGAGCTGGCAGGTGCGCTGGCGGAGCTGAAGAAGCATGTGCTGGCACGCGACTATCCAGAGGTTGGCCTGCATGAGGTACGGGTTATGCTGATAGAAGCCAGTGACCGTCTGCTGTCGTACCTGTCGTCTTCCGCTTCGGATTACACGATGCAAGCCCTGCAGCAGATGGGGGTGCAGGTGTTGACCAGCAGCCCCGTACAGGAGGTGACTCCCTTCGGGATACATATCGGCGGCAGCGGCTTCCTGCCCACTTACACCGTCATCTGGACTGCAGGAGTGAGGGGCGTGGCGTTACCCGGCCTCCCGGCTGGGCAGAATGGACGCATTCCCACCACGCCGGAGCTGCGCGTTCCTGAGGCTCCCGAAGTGTATGTGGTGGGCGACCTGAACGGGCTGGTGGTAGATGGGAAGCTATTGCCGCAAGTGGCACCCAACGCGAAGCAGCAGGGCATCTGGGCAGCGCGAAACATCTTGCGACGGATACACCACGAGCCGGAGCTGCCGTTCCGCTACCGCGACAAAGGTCATCTGGTGACCATCGGACGACATTGCGCCGTCGGCGAGGTGAAGGGGCTTCGGTTCACCGGACGAGTGGCGTGGCTCGCGTGGTTAGCGGTGCACATCTACTACCTGACCGGGCTACGCAACCGCTTCATGGTGCTGGCAAACTGGATATACAGCTACTTCACCTACGATTTCGCGGTGCGGGTAATCCATGACAAGCACAGATTCCCGCACCCGGATGAGGTGGAGAGGGACACGGCGCCCGACCTGGCCGCCCGCGTTTAGCCCGTTCTGGTCTGTAGCGGATGCGCCTCGCGGTTGCCGTCCATGTAGACCGCCACCCACTGCGCCAATCGCTCTCCCAGACGCTGGCAGGAGGCAATCTCGTTCTCGGAGCGGGGTTCCCCTGCCAGCACGGCTCCATAGTGCAGGGTGAACTGCTTGCCCACGTAGTCGGTCACGCCGAAAACGAGGAATCCGAAGTTCATCAACACGGTCAGGACGGTCATACAGGCAAGTTCGGCACCGCCGCCCCATCCGCCGGACGAGGAGAAAGCGCAGCCGATTTTGCCGTCCACCTTGCCCCAGATACTGCCGCCGACCTCGTCCCACCACTGCTTCATGCGCCACGAAATGGTACCCATATTGGTCGGGGTTCCTACGGCGATGCCGTCGCACCACAGCAGGTCGTCTGCGGTGGCCTCATCCACGCTTTTCAGCCGAACCTCCGTGTTCGGTACGGACTCGGCTCCCTTTGCCACCAGTTCCGCCATTTTGCGGGTGTTACCCGAAGCGGTATCGTAAAGCACCAGCACCTTGCCCATTTCGCGTAACCTCTTATTCTAAAGATGTTTGTCTATATATCCATACGTTTTCAGGGAAGCAGGTGTTCCCTTGAAGGGATGTGGAACAAACCTGCCGCACGCCATCTGGGGGACGAAGCCGTTAACCGGCGACACTTTCCCGGATGTTGCCGGGTGACCTGTTACAAAATGCACCGGTTTCGAGGTATGCTATTACGAGAGGTTTATGCAACATGATGCTTTGGAGCCTGCCTGTGGAACGCTATATGACGAGTGTGCCGGTGCTTTCGCCGGACGACCCGCTGGCGAAGGCGGTTGCGCTGGCGCGAGCGGCTCGCACGGGCACACTTCCGGTGGTGCAAAACGGGCGGCTGCTCGGTGTGGTTGCCGAATCCGATATCGCGCGGGTGATGCAGCAGGGCGACCCGCACCAGCAGCAGTATCTGCCCGTCAGCGCGGCGATGACGCGAGAGGTCATCTCTGTCTTGCCGTACACTCCCACCACGCATGCCCTGCAGATAATGCAGGAGTACGGCTTCTCCTCCCTGCCGGTGATGACGAAAGACGGCGAATATCTGGGTACCTTACTGAGGTCAGATGTGCTCGCGTTAACGTGCGAGACCGTACGCCCGCCGGTAGTGGGTGGAATGGCCACCCCGCTCGGTGTTTATCTTACCGGCGGAGGTGTACGTGCAGGGGCAGGGGATTTGGGTCTCTTCCTCACGGGTGTGCTGCTGATGGTGCTGAACTTGCTGGCTATCACGCTGGTCTACTCCGGGTCGCTCTGGATCCAGCAGCGCACGGGCTTCCCACTCCATGCCCTGTTGGTTTCGCCCACGGCATCATTGCTGGACTGGCAGGATTGGGTGGGCATTGCGCTGCGCGCCATGCCGGTAGTGCTGTTTCTGCTGTTTGTGCGGTTCTCTCCAATTGCGGGCGTTCACGCGGCAGAGCACATGACGGTACACGCCATTGAGCGGGGTGAGCCGCTGGATATCGAGTACGTGCGTCGTATGCCCCGTGTGCATCCACGATGCGGCACCAACCTTGCGGCGGGGGCGGTCATCTTCCTGACGCTGGCTAATCTGGATACCGGTGTCTATCAGGACCTGACGTTGCTCTTTGCTCTGGTCGCCACCCTGCTTGCCTGGCGTCCTGCCGGCAACCTGTTACAGGCGATATTCACCACGCGCCCCCCGAACGAGAAGCAGCTGCGCAACGGCATTGAAGCGGGCAAACAGCTGCTGCACCGCTACCAGATGCAGGGATACCGTCCGCTGACCCTGCGCGAACGGATATGGAATATGGGCATCCTGCAGATTGCCGCCGGGATGATGGTCGTTTGGCTGTCGCTGGATATCCTGGGCTTCAGTATCTGGTAATCTGCATCGAAACGACCATCTTGCCTGTGCAACCGGTGCACAACGCACCGTTTTTTCGCTTTTTTCAACAGATTTTTCGTACAAAACCTCAGATTCCCCTTTAGATTTTTGAAGAGATGCCGATAATACGCAGTGGTTCGCTATTCATTTCACCTGCACCCAGCAGGACAGTTCGTATGGAGGAGAGTCACGATGCAAGCGGTGATACTTGCGGGAGGACAGGGCACGCGCTTACGTCCATTGACTACGCGCACTCCCAAACCGATGGTACCACTTTTCGACCGCCCTGTGATGGAGCACACGCTGTTGTTGTTAAGAAAGCATGGTATCCAGCAGGTGTTTGTCACGTTGTCCTACAGGGCGCGAGAGATTATCGATTACTTTGGCGGTGGTAGCCGCTGGGGCATGCGCATCCACTACTCCATCGAGGACGAGCCGATGGGGACGGCGGGAGGTGTGCGGCGGTTCGCCAGTTCACTCCACGATACCTTTCTGGTCATCTCTGGCGACGCGGTAACCGACTTCGACCTGAGCGAAGCGGTCGCGTTTCACCGGCGCAACGGAGCCATTGCCACGATGCTCCTGTATTCCGTAGAAGACCCCACGCCCTTCGGCATTGTGGAGACCGACAAGGACGGCAGAATCCGCCGCTTTTTGGAGAAGCCGTCCGCCAATGAGGTCTTCACCAACACGGTGAACACGGGCATTTACGTGCTGGAGCCTTATGCGCTGCGCTTTGTACCGGACGACCAGCCGTTTGACTTCAGTCGAAACCTGTTCCCGCGACTGCTGGCGAACAACGACCCCTTCTTCGGCTTTCGGGCGCAGGGCTACTGGTGCGACATTGGCAACCTGTTGCAGTACCGGCAAGCGCATTTCGACGCGCTCACCAATAAAGTGTCGCTGGACCTGCCTGCAGAGCCTGTGCGCCCCGGCGGCTGGATAGGCGAAAACGCAGTGGTGGACGGTAACGTCAAACTGGAGCCACCCTTCTATATCGGCGCAGGTACGCGGCTGCAGCGTGGGGCTGCCATCGGCAAGCACGCGGTGATAGGAGCGCGTTGTCTGGTGGAAACAGAGGCTTCTATCCATGCTTCTGTGGTGGGCCCCGGTGCACGGGTCGGGGCAGGCACACGTCTCACCCATTGCGTGGTGGACTCCGGCGCGCATGTAGAAGCACGCACCGCTTTGAACAATGCTGTGCTCTCAGTCGAGACTATGGCTCCCCTGGCTTCATCCCTGCCTCTGGCGGCGTAGCAACAGGGCAGGCAGGACATCTCTGCCTGCCCTCCGGTATCGCTACTGCAACCCTGTTTCTACTGGCACAGGAAATGCACTGCCGCGATGACGTCTTCGCGGGTGGGAATGGAGGCGTCCTCTAACGTCTCGCTCATCGGCACGGGCACATCCTTCGCCGCCAGTATCACCGGCTGCATGTCCAGATAGTCCCAGCCGCTGTAGCCGTTCTCGAAGCGATACTCCAGTATCTGTCGCAGGAACTCGTTGGCGACCCCGCCCTTGGTCCAGCCTTCGGACATCAGGATGACGCGCCCGGTCTTGCGTACCGAGTTGGCGATGGTGGTGATGTCCAGCGGGTGTAGCGTGCGCGGGTCAATCACTTCACAACGAATGCCTTCCTGCTCCTCCAAATCCCACGCGGCGTCCAGCGCCACATGTACCATGCGCGAGTACGCCACGATGGTCACGTCCTCGCCGGGCTTTTTGATGTCCGCTACGCCCAGAGGGATGATGTAGTCCTCATCGGGTACTGGTCCCATCACGCCGGAGTAGAGCAGCTTGTGTTCCAGGAACATGATGGGGTTGTCGTCGCGCACCGCCGCTTTCAGCAAGCCCTTGGCATCATATGGCGTGGCGGGCATGACAAGGTAGATACCCGGTACATACAGCCACCACGCCTCCATGCTCTCGCTATGGTGCGCCGCGATACAACGCCCGACGCCACCCTGTGAGCGGTATACCACCGGCACTTTGGTCTTCCCACCGAACATGTAGCGGTTATACGCGGCATTATGCAGAATCTGGTCGGAGCCAAGCGTGGTGAAGTCCACATACTGGAACTCCACGATCGGTCGCATACCGCGCATTGCCGCACCTGCACCTGCACCGGCGATAGCGAGCTCGGAGATGGGCGTGTCGATGACACGTCGACCGCCGAACTCATCCCACAGCCCACGCGTGGCGGCGTATGCCCCGCCGTACAGCCCCACGTCCTCGCCCATAACGAACACACGCCAGTCGCGGCGCATCTCTTCCGCGTGTGCCTGCGCCAGCGCCTCGTTGTAGTACTTGATGGGGACGCCATACTTCTCTTCCAGCCGCTGTGCGTCCTCTTTTTTCAGTTTGGGCATAGTTGCGCCGCCCGGAGTACCTGCCTGCTCACGAGCGATGCGGCGGATTTCGTCTTCAATCGGGCGGATGCGGGCACGCAACGCCTCTTCTTGCTCGCGCTCGCGGGCGAACTCGATGGGGTCTTTCGGCACGTAGAGGTCGTCGAAAAGCTCCACCGCAGGAGGGAAAGGACTGGCTTTGGCAAACCGCTCTGCCTCGTCGATGGTTTGACGCGCCTTTTCCATCACGGCGTCCATCTCCGCTTCGGTGGCGATGCCAGCCTCCAGCATTCGATGACGCAGCAGCAGGATGGGGTCACGCTGCCGATACTCCTCCAGCTCCTCTTTGGTGCGGTAGCGCTGCTGGTCGGACAGCGAGTGCCCGAAGTAACGGTAGGTGCGCGCCTCCACCAGCACCGGTCCCTTGCCTTCGCGACACATCTGTACCGCCTGTGAGACCTTTTCTTTCACGTCCAGCACGTCCATGCCGTTGCACTGGAAGCCCGGAATGCCATAGGCTTCCGCTCGTTTCACCACATCGCGCACTCGCGAGGCGTAGGGGGCTTCAGGCACGCTACGGTCATGCCAGGGCATGGACATGGCATACAGGTTGTTCTCACAGATGAACACGACCGGCAAGCCGTCATGCGTTACCGCAGCCAGATTGAGCGATTCGTGAAACGAGCCCGTGTTCACCGCACCATCTCCGAAGAAGCACAGCACCACCGCGCCCGACTGCTTGAAGCTCTCCGCCAGCGCCGCGCCGACAGCGATGGGAATATTGCCACCCACGATACCGGTCGCGCCGAGATTGCCTTTTTCGACATCCGCGATATGCATCGAGCCTCCACGTCCGCGACAGTAGCCGGTCTCACGACCCATCAGCTCCGCCAGCATCTTGTTCCAGTGCGTCTGGCGGTCTTCTTCGCTGTCGCACCACAGGTTGCCAATTGCGCCGCAGTGCCCGTGCCCGCGGTGCGTACTGGTAATCATATCGTTGCGGGTAATCGAAGCCACCGCACCCACCGCCACTGCCTCCTGTCCGGCATACAGGTGGGATGCGCCTTTTATTTGTCGACTGCGCACCAGCTCATACACTTTTTCTTCGAAGAAGCGTATCTCATACATGGTGCGCAAATAGTCCAGCAGTTTCTCTTTCGGTTCCTGAGTGATGGGGTCACTGCTCTTTTTCGCTTTCGTGCTGATAGCCATTTCCCTCCGAGCCTCCTGCGATATTGCGTTGCAAGCCGTCTGCTGATATAATACAGCAACAAAGGAAAACATTCAATGCTTCAAGCGTAAACAAACGAAAATGTTTGCGGAAGAGCGGCGACAACAGATTTTGCAGCACCTGCGCCAGACGGGCAAGGTGACGGTAGAAGAGTTAAGCGCGCGTTTTGGTGTGTCTGCACCAACTATCCGTGCCGACCTGAGCCTGTTGGAGAAACAGGGGTTACTGCGGCGCACGCATGGCGGCGCATTGCCTGTGGAAAGCACCCTGTATGAGCCTCCATACGCTATTCGCGAGATGAAGAACCTGCCCGAGAAGCGAGCCATCGCGCGGGTGGCGGCTACGCTGGTGCAGGATGAGGAGACGGTGTTGCTGGACGCCGGCACCACCACTTTCGAGGTGGCTCTGCAACTGAAGCAGCGACGGGGGCTGAAGGTCGTCACCAACTCGCTGGCGATTGCGCTGGAGCTGATGGAGCGTAAAGACATGGAGGTGGTGTTGCTGGGCGGAAGCATTCACCCCGCACGCCGCGCTACGCTGGGCGAACTGGCGCTGCACGCTCTGGACGTGGTTTACGTGGACCATGCCTTTCTCTCGTTCAACGGCGTGGACGTACGCGCCGGTTACACCAGTGTGGATTTTGAAGCCGCCGCAGTGAAACGCAAAATGATGCAGCACGCGAGACAGGTCATCGTGGTGGCAGACCATGCGAAGGTCGGGCAAATCGCCTTCGCGCAGGTTGCACCTGTTCACACCGCGCACTTACTGATTGTGGACGACGGTGTTCCCCCCGATGCACTCAGCGCGTTCGAAGATGCGGGCGTGCGAGTGCTGATTGCAGCCGTTACTTAAGCTGGATTTGCTCCCACGGTGGATTGTGCGTGGCCATCTTATCCAGCGTGACTTTCGCCAGCTGCTGCTCCGCCATCTCGCGCAGAAGATTCCATGCCTGATGGGCGGCACAGGGATGGATGCAATCACACATCACACGGTGGTCCAGAAGACACTGCTTCTTCTCGATTTGCCCCTCACAGGCATTCAGGATGTCCAGGTAGCTAATCTGGCTGGGCGGGCGGGTCAGCGAAAAGCCACGCTCGCGTCCACGATGAGCGTGCACCAGACCGTGCTGCTCGAGGTCCTTGAAAATAGCGTACAGGAAGTTCACCGAAACATCTGCCTCCTGAGCAAGCTCTTTGACGGTGACAATCGCACCTTCGCCCCGCTTTGCCAGATAGGCAAGTGCACGCACCGCATACTCCGTTTGTACCCCGCTATCCAGAAGCCGAATCATGTTACATCTCTGCCTAGTATAGTGTAGCCAATCGCTATAATGATATACCTCTTAGCTACGTGTTGTCAAGGGTTGACGAGGGTGTTCGATTTGAATCCTCCAGACGCCTTATAGAGAGCGATGCTTCCCGTGTGCCGTGACACGCCTCCCCGCGCCGGGGACGTCAGGTGGGAGTTGGTTCACGAGAGGCACGCGAAACGCAGGCTGAGCTCTGTGTATTCTCAAACAGACTCTCACCATATCTTGACGCGCTGATATCCCCTGATGTACCATAGAGACGCCTTGTTGAAAGGAGGGATAGGCGATGCGTTGCGCAGACCCACGAGGGATAAAGTGTCTGTTGCCTCTGCTGGGCGCCGCGGTCGTCGTGCTGGCAAGCAGTAGTCCCGCACCTGCCAAGTCGGACATCCAGTGGCTTTTGCGGTCGACGGTCTACACCGCAGACGTTACTTTTTCGTCTGATGGGAGATGGATGTTAACCTCTGCCTACCCCAGCACCGTGCTGTGGGATGTAGGACAGCAAAAGCCTGTTGCCAGCTTTGCGGGGTGGCGGTCGACCTTCCTCGGGAACCGCCTGTTCGCCGTGCAAAACGACAGGGTGGTTGACCTGTATGAGTTTCCCAGCCTTCGGCGCATCTACCAGCTGCAGGCGAACACTCGCCCGTATCGCCTGTGTGCTTCCCGCGACGGCAGGTGGCTGCTGGTGCACTATCCAGTGCAGGTGCGGCTGTGGAGCACGATGCCGCCCAAATTGCTGAAGACCATCAGCCAAGAAGAGGGAGCCATCGCAGCTGCCGCATTGTCGGCGGATGGTCGCTTCTTCGCCTACCGGCCCATTCTTGCTTACATGCAGTTGCTCGACATCGTCATCTGCCGCACTGCCGATGGCAGGGTGGTGAAGCGCTTGCCCGTCGAAGAGCCGGGCGAAATCGCGCTATCCCCGGACGGCTCGCTGTTAATCGTTGCGGTGAGAACATCACCGTGTATCGGGTCGCGGATGGGACGGTACTGTGGCGTGCGCCGTTCGGGGCTGGTAGTAACATTTCGATAGCCGTCAGCAACGACGGCAAATACCTCGCGGTGAGTGGGTATGCGTTGGCAGAGGGAATGTGGCATCTGCGACGGCTGTCCGATGGCGCGCTGGTGGCAAGCGGGGATATAGTCGGTGATTTTAGCGGCACGTGGGGTGTGCCGGTAAGTTTCTCCCCTGACAGTCGCATCCTGTATCTCGTGATTGGAGAGGTCATCTGCATGATAGACACCGCCACCGGCGCGGATTTGGGTAATTGGTCTGTGACTCCCTCGTTTCGCGTGTTGCGCTTCTGCAGGGGCGGTGAACAGATAGTTACTTCCGACAGGTATGGCTTGAACTTCTACGCCACCGCCGACGGCAGGCTGCAGGCGCGTGTTGCCCTGCCGCATGACCCGGTATATGACACCGAAGCGATTTCAGAGGACGGAACACGGTATGCCGTTTTTAACACGGAGGACGGCTTGCGGCTGTTCTCCATCACCGATGGTGGTGAGGCACTGCCCGTACTGAGCATTTCCCCCACCGAACTGCCGGACCAGCTCTTCAGCCTGCAATGGACGGCGGATGGCGCGTGGGTATACGCCAGCGCCGGTTCGACAATTCTACGGGTCCGGGCATCGGATGGGGCGGTGCAGACGCTGGTGGAGGATGCTGGCGATTTCGCGGTCAGCGCCGATGGACGTTATCTGGTGTTCTCCGCCTACATCACGCAAACCATCAACGTGCTGGATATCGAGCAGAACAGGGTGCTGTATTCCTGGCAGGGTAGCGAGTTCCAGCTGCTGGACGCGGTGAATCAGGTCGCCGTCATCGAGAGGACAGCGGACAGTACGCGGCTGTATCTGTATGACGTGCTGACCGGTGAGGGGCGATGGGTGGCAGGCTGGGCACGCCCTAGCGGCTGGGCGCAAGACGTAGTGACGGTCGCGCCGGATGGTCAGTTCATTGCCAGGATAAATGAAGAGGAGCGACGCACAGACCTGTATAACCGCTGGGGTTATCCCGTCGCCCGGTGGGACGCGCCTTACGGTGGACAGCCCATTCTTTTCTCGCCGGACAGCAGATATATCGCCATCGGTTCATCGCAGCTGGCGATAGCGCGAGGTTTACCAGGTGGCCAGCGGTTATCGGGTACGCTGACCCTGCTCGGCTGGACAGGTCTCCTGCCTGACGACCTGCGTTACACCCTTCGCGATATCGGCACGGGACAGGTGATCGCGGAGGCACCACTCAGTTTGACTTCCATGCTTGGTATCGGCAGGGCGCGGTTTGTCGTGGGGGTGCCGTACACCGACGTGTTGCTGACCGTTTCCGGCACGCCGTTTCTCTCCAGAACGGTGTATGTACCGCGTCAGGACTGGTTCCTTCCCATCTCCATTTACTTGCGCCCAGGCGACGTCGACGGAGATAACGAGGTGACGCTGTTTGACTTCGGGCAGCTGGTGGTGGCGTTTGGTAGCGTGGCAGGGGAGGAACGCTACAATCACCGCGCCGACCTGGATGGCGACGGAGAGGTGACTCTGTGGGACTTCGGTCTGCTGGTGGAGAACTTCGGCATGGTGGGGGACGAGTAACGCTCAGCTCACGGCGGCAACCGCCTCTTTAGGCGCGCGGTAGGAGATGACTCGCGAGACGCCCTGCTCCTGCATGGTGACGCCGTACCATACATCGGCGCACTCCATCGTCACCGGGTTGTGCGTGATGATGATGACCTGTGAGTGACGGGCGTACTCGCGCAGCATATCCGCGAACTTTTCTACATTGCTACCGTCCAGCGCGGCGTCCACCTCGTCCAGCACGCAGAAGGGGCTGGGCTTCACCTGCAAAAAGGCGAACATCAGCGCAATCGCCACCAGCGCACGCTCTCCGCCCGAGAGCAGAGACAGGTTCTGCCTGCGCTTGCCCGGCGGCTGCACGAGGATTTCCACTCCCGTTTCCAGCAGGTTGTGTGGCTGGGTGAGCTCCAGCTCCGCTTTGCCTCCTCCAAACAGGCGCGTAAATACCTCCTGAAACGCTTGCTGCACCGCGCCAAAGGTTTGCAGGAACAGGTCGCGGGTGCTGGCGTCAATCTCCTGCATCGCCTGCAGGATGTCTTCTCGTGCCGCTTCAAGGTCGATGCGTTGCTTTTGCAGAAACTCGTAGCGTTCCGTGAGCCGCTGGTATTCCTCCGCCGCGCCGGTGTTCACGTTGCCCATCTGCCGTATCTGGCGTCGCAGGCGGTTGATTTCCGAAGCGGTTTCAGGTGTGAACTGCGAAAGGTCTGGAGGCGTCTGTCGGAAGACGTCTATCTCATACTCCTCCCACAGGCGGGCGACTGCTTGAGTCCGCTGCATCTCGATTCGCGCCAGAGCGAGCTCCAGCTCATGTGCCTGCTGAGCCAGCGCGCTTTGTTGCGCGGACAGCTCCTTTAATCGCTCACTGTTTTCCAGGTTCTGTTGCAACAGGTTCTGGCGCACCTCGCGCTGGGCAAGGAAGTCCTTTTCAATCTGCTCGCGCTGCTGAGCGATGCGCTGCAGCTCCTCCAGGGTCTGTTCCAGAGTCTTTTCATCCTGCGCGATTTGCGTCTCCAGTTCCGCGATGCGCGCCTGTCGGTTCTGCGTCTGCTGGTGCAGGTCGCGCTGTATCTGAGCCAGCGACTCGCGTTCGTGCTCCAGTGCGTGCTGTTGTTCTGCCAGCCGTCCCAGCGTTACCTCCACCTCTTGCAGCTGCGCCGCCGCCTCATCGCGCTGCTGGCGGTAGCGGCTGACCTCTTCAGGCGAAAATGCCTGCCTGGTATCGGGGGATAACTGCGCTTCCACATCCAGTATCTCGTTGTCCAGCTCGTAGAGCCGTTTGGTCTGTTCGGTCTGTTCTTGCTCCAGCGCGTGCATTTGCTGCTGAATCACCGTTTGCTCCTGCACGACGGCTTGCAGGGTAGATTCGGCTTTCATCGCCCGCTGTTGCGCCTGTTCCTGCTCTTTTCGCGCCTCATGCCAGCGGTTCCGGGCGATTTCGACAAATTGCTCCGCTTCCTGCAACTGCTTGCGCAGGTGTTGCTCTGCTTCTTCGCCAGCTCGCAGTTCGCGCTCCAACCGTGACCGCTCTGCCTTGCGGGAGACAATCCCCGTTGCTCTGCCCGGCATTCTACCGCCTGTGATTGCACCACCCGGCAGAAACAACTCTCCGTCCAGAGTAACCACCTTGCTCCAGCCGCTGTAACGGCGCACTATCTGCACCGCGCTGTCAAAGTCTGGGGCAACCAGCACGCGCCCCAACAGATACTCAGCCACAACCCTCAGCTTTGGCGCGCACTCCACCAGCTCGCTGGCGAAGCCGGTTGCCAGTCCTTCGTGGATACACTGTCGCAGGATAGGAGAACGTTCTGAAGGGTGCAGCAAGTTCAGCGGCAGGAAAGTCGCGCGTCCTCGCGCGTGCTGTTTCAGCCACTCGATAGCAAGGCGGGCTTCTTCTTCAGTAGCGGTAATGATATCCTGTGCGCTGGCGCCCAGCGCCACCTCGACAGCGATAACATAAGGCTCCAGCGGTTGCAAGGCGTCTGCCACCAGAAGGTACGTGCCGGTCAGTTGTCCCCGAGAGACGGCGTCCAGCACCGCCCGCACTCCGCCGAACAGTCCTTCCTGTGCTGCCTCACTTTCCAGCAACGCCTGCAGGCGTGCGCTCAAGCGGGTGTTCTCGCGGGCACGTGTCTCCAGCTCCTGTCGTCTGCGCTGCACCTCCGCTTGTGCCTGCTGGAGTTTGGTTTCACAACTCTGCACCTCTCTTAGAGCCAGCTCCGCAGCGGCAACCGTTTTGTCTCGATGCGCCTGCGCTGCTTTGACGCGCTCTTGCGCTTCGTGCAGGTTTTGCCCGACTTCAGCTATTCGGTTTTGCAATGCCTGAATAGTCTGTTCGGCCTCCGTGCGGCGCAGGCGTAACCCGTCCAGATATGCTCGTGCCCGCACCACCTCCTGCGTGCGCTCCACATAGTGTTGCTGTGCCTGCTGCAGGGCGTGCTCCGCCAGCCGCAATCGCTCGCGTGCGACCTCTCGCTGGTGTTCCATGTCCTGGACCCGCTGCTCGAGCTCCAGACGACGTTCCTGCCACTGCTGTGCTTGCCGTTGAATCTCCGCGTATCTGTGCTCGTTTTCTAACAGCTCTTCCTGCAGTCGCCTCAGGTTGTCCCTGCTGTTCTGCAGGCGTTGCTCGATGAGGGCGCGACGGCTCTCGGCGCGCTCGTAGGCGGTCAACGATGCCTGTTGCAGGGCGCGCAGGGTGTCCAGCTCCGCTTCCGCATCGGCTATTTGTTGACCCAGTTTTTGCGACAGCGCTTCGCACTCTGCCAGCTGGGCGTTGACTTCCAGCAGCTGCCGGTGCAGCCTCTGCTGCTCGTGCTGAGCCTGCTCGCGCGCGCGTTCGCTTTCCAGAACCTGCGCCCAAAGCGCAGCCACCTCAATCTCGCGCAGACGGCTGACCAGCTCGTGATAGCGAATGGCAACCTCTGCCTGCTGGCGCAGGGGTTCGCGTTGTGCCCCCAGCTCCGCCAGAATATCCACCACCCGGGTCAGGTTGGCTTCGGTGTTCTCCAGCTTGCGCAGTGCCTCGCGCTTGCGGTGACGATACTTCTGGATGCCTGCTGCCTCCTCGAACAGTGCGCGGCGGTCTTCGGGCCTGGCAGAGAGGACTACATCGACCTCGTTCTGCGTCAGGATAGCGTATGTGGCGCGCCCCAGACCCGTGTCCATGAACAGCTCCACGATGTCCTTCAGGCGACAGAGGGTTTTGTTGATGAGGTATTCGCTCTCACCGGAGCGGTACAGGCGGCGGGTGACCGTAACTTCGGCAAAGTCGATGGGCAGCTGCCCATCGCTGTTGTCCACGGTGAGGCTCACTTCCGCCATGCCCAGAGGCTTGCGCCGTGCACTGCCCGCGAAGATGACCTCGGTGCTGTTTTCCGCCCGCAGGGTGCGCACGTTTTGCTCTCCCAGCACCCACTGGATGGCGTCCGCAATGTTGGACTTGCCGCTGCCGTTGGGACCGACAATAGCCGTAATGCCCTCGCCGAAATCGAGACGCACCCTGTCGGCGAAGCTCTTGAAGCCGAGTATGCTGAGGCTCTTGAGAAACATGGTTTATGCTGCTAGCATCGGTAATAGGTTACGTTTCGCGCAAGGATTTCTCCTTCAAACGTCTGTAGGTGGGGGTGCGACGGTCCCTAAGGCGAAGGGCGTGGTATAATAAAGCAAGGAGGTTTTGGGCAGAAGTGGTTATCGACACGCTGTCACTCTACGAAAAGTTGAAGGAAAACATGGACCCTGCTGCCGCAGAAAAGTTGGCACAGGCGTTGGCTACATCGCTGGTACAAATCGAGCAATCGGTGCGACAAGCCACAGAGGGTCGTCTTTCTCGAGTTGAGCAGGCGCTCGAGACGCTGGTTCGCGTTACTCAAGAACACTCCCATGAGATAGCCGAATTGCGGCAGGCATCGAGGGAGAACGCTTTGGCGATCGCGGAATTGAGCAAGACGGTTCAGGAGAACACGTCGGCGATAGCGGAGTTGCGTCAGACGGTATCGGGATTGGTGGAGGTGACGCAGCGTCACTCGCAGGAGATTGTCGAGTTGCGTCAGATGGTTCAGGAGAACACGTCAGCGATTGCTGAACTACGGCAGATGGTTCAGGAGAACACATCGGCGATAGCGGAGTTGCGTCAGACGGTATCGGGTTTGATGGAGGTGACGCAGCGTCACTCGCAGGAGATTGTCGAGTTGCGTCAGATGGTTCAGGAGAACACGTCAGCGATTGCTGAACTACGGCAGATGGTTCAGGAGAACACATCGGCGATAGCGGAGTTGCGTCAGACGGTATCGGGTTTGATGGAGGTGACGCAGCGTCACTCGCAGGAGATTGCCGAGTTGCGGCAAGCGGTTCGCGAATTGGTAGAGACGACGAAGAAGCATGGACAGGTGCTGCGGCGGCTCGAATTAGATCAACAGGATATTCGGAAGCAGCTGGGTGGGCTAGCGATGGCATTTGGATACCGCTTAGAGGATGATGCTTATCTGGCACTACCCCGGTTGCTAAAGCAAGACTATGGCATTGAGGTGCAGGGCAGGCTAAAACGGGATTATTTGGTGGACAGGCAGGGCAACTATCTAGAGGTGAACATTCTTGGCGAAGGTGTGCGCGAAGGAGAGACCATCACCATTGTCGGAGAGAGCAAAGCGCAACTTTCTGCTAATGAGATAGACCGGTTTTTGCGTCGCAAGGTACGTCGGCTGCAGGGTGTGTACCCCAACCTGTTCCCGATAATCGTGACGTATATGACTACCAGCCCGGATGTTCTCGAACACGCTCGACAGCGGGGGGTGGCTGTCTACTTCTCGTACGACTTTCGGCAGCCATGACGTTACGGTTGCTTTTGGTCAGGCACGGCGAGACCGAGTGGAACCAGCAGATGCGCTTTCAGGGGCAGACGGACATTCCACTCAACGCGAAAGGGTTGGAACAAGCGGAGTCCATCGCCACACGGTTGCAACACGAACCCCTACAGGCAATCTATTCCAGCGACCTGCGGCGTGCATGGCAAACAGCGGAGGTCATCGCCCGATACCATGAGCTGTCACCCATTCCACATCCGGATCTGCGTGAGATGTCGTATGGTGTGTGGGAAGGCATGACCCGCGCGGAGATAGAGGCAGGGGAGTGGGCGGAGTTGTTCGAAAAGTACCGCAAGGACTCGCTGCGTTATCGTCCGCCCGGCGCGGAGTATCCCCATGAAATTGTAGAGCGCGCCGGAAGGGTACTTCAGCACGTCCGTGAGCGACACGAACAGGGCACGGTGTGTATCGTGGGGCATGGGGGAAGCCTGCGGGCAATGCTTTGCGTGGCGCTGCACGCCCCGCTGGAGACCTTTCGCCATATCCGACTGGACAACGCTTCGCTCAGCGTTATCGAGTGCGGTGGGGACTGGATATGGGTCTCTCTCATTAACGACACCTGCCATTTGCGTCAGGAGAAGGTACAGCCAGTGATTTGAGGAGGGAAGAAAGAATGAAGCTGATCAGCTATCGTTGGGAAGGATTGGAGAGAATCGGGGCGGTAGTTGGCGACGTGGTAGTCGACCTGAACGCCGGGCTGGCTTTGCTGGACGGGCAAACAGGCTTGCTGGCAAAAGACATGACGCATCTGCTGGAGCAAGGGGACGACGGGATGCAACGCGCGGGAGAAGTTGTACGCGCCTACATGAATGCTTTGCAGCAAGACCCCGCGCGGGCGCAGGCAGTAGCGTGTCCGCTGGATGAAATCCAGTATCTGCCTCCCGTGCCCCGTCCGCAGAAGATTCTGGCTATCGGCGCGAACTACCGTGCCCACTGTGAGGAGGCAGGTGTGCCTGTCCCCTCTAAGCCCATTGTTTTTGTGAAGGTGCCAACGGCACTCATTGCGCATGGGGTGAATATCGTCTATCCACGCATCACGAAAGAGCTGGACTACGAAGGCGAGCTGGCAGTGGTCATCGGTAAGCGGGCGCGAAACGTACGCGAGGATGAGGCGATGGATTACGTGGCGGGCTACACTATCATGAACGATGTCAGCGCGCGCGACCTGCAACGCACGGAGGGGCAGTGGTCTCGAGCCAAGGGGTGCGATACCTTCGCGCCTTGTGGGCCCTGGCTGGTGACGGCAGATGAAATCCATGACCCTCACGCCCTGCAGATAGAGACCCGAGTGAACGGCGAGGTGCGCCAGCAGGCAAGCACTGGCGACATGGTGTTCTCGATACCCCGTCTCATTGCCCACATTACGGAGGGAATCACTCTGCTGCCTGGCGACATCATCAGCACTGGCACACCTGCTGGGGTGGGGGTGTACCGCCAACCGCCAGGTTTGCTGCAGCCGGGCGACGAGGTAGCGATACGCATCGAGGGAATTGGCGAACTTATCAACGGCGTCGTCGCAGAGAGGCTATAACCACTGTTTGGTGACCTGACTGATTGGGGGACGTTGCCACAGCCAGTCCACACGCATCCAAAAGCCGGGTAGCACCGTGCTGCGGTAGACACCTTCGTTGTCTAAGGAAACGAGTTGAAAGGCGCCATCCCGAAGCACGTAGAACTCCGCCTGTCTGCGGGCAGGGTCAATCAACCAGTATTCTCTGACGCCGCCGCGTTCATACTCGCGGAACTTCTCGCCTTTATCACGGGCGCGGCTCTCTTCAATTCTCATTTTGCCAGTTGGCAGGCGCCGCGAGGCTGCCGAGGTTTCGATTGCTTCCATTCTCACCACCTCAGGTGGATTATAGCTTGTTGACCGTCCCTTTGCAAAGCGCGTAGCTGAGCTGCCCTGCCAGCAGGGCAAAACCGATGCAGGTCAGGAACAAACCCACTCGAAACGTGTCGGGCAGATAGCGCCATTCCACGCGCCGTGCGCCGCCAGGTACATCCACCGCGCGAAACGCTCGCTCATGTACGTGCCATTTTGCAGGTCTTTCATCCACGAACACCCGCCAGCCCGGATACGCACTGTCGGTCAGCACCAATCGACCACCGTGTGGGGGCGATAACGCGACGTATTGCGGGGTTGGCATCTGCAAGTGGGCAGGTTCCGCCGACTCCAGCATCCATGCGCGGCTGCCGGGCTTCGATGCGGGGGTTATTCTCCAGTCGTCTGCACTGCTACCGAAAGCCACCGCTGCGACTCCAATGCGCTGCAAAGCGGCTGCATCGTCGCGCCAGCGTGCCTGCAGTTCGGTGAATACGCGCCAGCTCTCGCGTAGAGGGGCAGGTTCATAGCCTGAGGCTTCACCAACGCCGTGCGCCATGCCGATATTCGAACACATACTTGCCCGAAACGTGCGCAACGTGTGAAGGTCGTTCGGTCCGTAGTCGTGGGCATCCACATAGCGCAGCCAGATGGGGGCGGTGTTGGGTACAAGCAGGCGTTGTCCGTTTTGCTGCAGGATAGTTGCGACAGAAGGCGGAGAGAACACCCCTGGAGAGCAGGTGGGGTTGGCGGGGATAGCAATCCACAGCAGCTCGGCCAGCGTAACGCCCGCGCCCAGCCACCACCGCCAGCGGTTTTGCAGGGAGAGTATCGCCATCGCTACGGCACACATGGCGGCGGCGCGCCAGAGTGCAACTTGGACTGTCGTTGCAAGCGCTAACGCTTTCGCGGTGTCTTCTGGCGAAGGTGCCAGCTGCATTGCAACGCCCTTTGAAGCAATCTGCCAGATGCCCGCAATTATCGCCATGCCCACCGGAAGCCACCACCAGCGCTTGCCCATCCGTACCCTCTCAAAAGCAGCTGCTGCCCACAGGCAAAGTGCGAAGTCGGCAATGGTCATCCAACGCAGAGGAGTGCGGAAGCTTGGTATACCTGGCACTATGTAGTATGCTAACGTGTACAAACCCGCGTAAGGACCTGCCGCCATCCATATAGATAGCAGGAGGGTTCTTTTCCAGAATCGCTCCGTGCTCTCAGTGGTGTGTCGCCAGCGGTGTAACAGCACGATAGCCGGTATTGTGCCCGCGAAGAAAGCCACCTCCCAGTAGAACAGGGTAATGGCGTAATTGCCGTGCCAGGGGAACCCGAACAGGTTGGGCGTGAGAAAAAGCAGTAGATGGTCTAGATGAAAAGTATAACCTGCCGAGTCCCGCAGTAGAAGGCGAACCCGGTCGGTGTGACGCAAAAGCTCCGCCAGCGGCAGCCAGTGCGCGCACCCGATAAGGAGGGCAATGCCAGCTGCGGTCACCCCCCAGCACAACGCGCCCTTTTTGTCCGACACGTTGCGCCAGCGGTACAGTAGCCACCCCAGCAAGACCAGTATCAGCGTGTGAAACATCTGCGGGCTTCCTGCCAGAGACACCAGCGCCAGCACTATCGTCAACCAAATCGCCCGACGAACGTCTGCGCGCTGCAACAGCCCTTCGACTGCCCAGAAGCTCCAGCCATACCACGCAAGGGTCTGAAGAATACCCACATGTTGCGAACGCAGCACCACTGCCCCGCACAGCATCCACAAGGTGCCTGCCGCCACCGCCTGGCGACGGGTGTAGCCGAGCCGCAATGCGAATAGCCACACCCCAACCCCTGCCTGCCACAGGTGTATTACTGCGCCCCACGAAATGCCCCGTTCCGCCCCCAGCCAGGCGACCAGCAGGGTGGAGGGATACAACAGCCATTCCTGAGGGTTGCCCACGAACGGTTGCCCGAACAGGATATGCGGGTTCCACAGCGGCAGGACGCCCTGCTTTAACCAGTGATGTTCAAAGGCAAGGGCAGGATGGAAATAGAGCATAATATCGCCGTAGTAAAGCACTTCACCGAGCAACACGACGCGCCAGAAGACGGTGCAAGATATGACACCGAACCAGAGCACCGGCGACAGATGCTGCCACAACAGGTAGCCCGAGCGCGACATATTACACTTTTTCGCATTCCCGCCATGGATTGCCTGCAAGGTTTGTTGCCGGCGAGGTCGAATTGAACATCTGAACGAGGAGGTGCAGCGATGTCCGATTTGAAAGAGCATATCTGGCAGACGCCGCTGGTGGACACCCATGAGCATCAGTGGAAAGAGAACGAGTATCTGCAAACACTACCTGACGTGCTGGTAGAACTGTTTGACAACTACGTGACCGCCGACCTGGTGGTGGCGGGAGCATCGCATGAGGCGGTGAAAAAACTGCTGGATGCTTCGAACCCTGATGTGCGCGAGCGTTTTGGGGGAGTGCGTACGGCGTGGGAAGCCTGTCGGTACACCGGCTACGGCGAGGCGGTACGCTTGATTGCCAGACTTGCTTACGGTATCGAAGAGATAACCGCTGAAACGCTAGAGCGAGCACAGCGGGAATGTATCCGGGTGCGTCAGCCGGGCGAGCGGCTGCGTATCCTGCGAGAGGAAGGCAATCTGGACCACGTGCAGGTGGATGATTTTTGCTGGGCGTGCCTGCCGGATGATTCCGCGCCGGAGTTCTTTCTGTACGATATCTCGTGGGCGGCGTTTTGCTCCGGAGACATCGACGTAGAGGCTCTCTATCGGGAGACGGGCGTTGAGGTGAGAGACCTCTCGTCCCTGCGCCACGCGATGGAGGCAATCTTCGACAGATTCGGCAAGTTCGCCATCGCGGTCAAAGCACAGCATGCTTACGACCGCACCCTGCGCTGGCTTCCACGCGAGGATGGGGATGCAGTGACGGTATTGCAGAAGCTCTTACGCGGCGAACAGGTCACACCGGAGGAAAAACTCTGTCTGGGTGACTGGTGCTGGGCGCGCGGCGCAGAGCTGGCGGCAGAACACAATCTGCCTTTTAAGATACACACCGGCTACCTCGCTGGCTGGGGGCGAATGCCGGTACACTATATACCTGCGGGAAATCTGTGGGAGCTGCTGGCAACCTATCCCCAGACCCGTTTCGTGCTGATGCACATCGCGTACCCGTACAACGACGAGCTGGTTGCGCTGGCAAAGCGTTACCCGAACGTCTATATCGATATGTGCTGGGCGTGGAGTATAGACCCTTACAGCGCGGGCGACTTCTTGCGCCGCTTTCTGCACGCGGCGCCCATCAACAAGATATTCGTGTTCGGGGGGGATACCCGTCTGCCCTGGGCGGCGGTGGCGTACGCGACGCAGGCTCGGCAGGGACTGCTGCGTGCCCTTCAAGCCGAGGTGCGGGAGAAGAGCATCAACGAACGCGAGGCGATGGCAGTCGCCACGCGCGTGATGCGCCAGAATCAGTACGAGTGTTTCGATATCGAGGGACGGCGGGCAAACATCCTGCATGTCATGCGGCATGGCATCCTATGAGCGAAATAGCGTTTGAGGGAAGGGTTTCGGCGGAGGCGATATTGTCCTGCGGAAGACGCGCGGTATACCGCCTGCTGCTCAGCCCGCATTCCGACCTGAAGCGGCTGGAAAGGCTCATTGACCTCGCGCTCGACAGGGACGTGCTGGTGCAGGTGGTGCGCACAGATTTACTGGCTCAGCTGGCAGGCGACACGGCGCATGGGGGGGTGATTGCTTTGTGTTCGGAACGAGAGTATCAGCCCATCGAAGAGATGCTGGCATGGGTAGACCGCCAGCGAGAACCTGTGCTAATCTTCATACTGGCGGGCTTCGAGGACGCCTACAACATGGGCTACGCCCTGCGTGTGGCAGAGGCATTCGGGGCAGGATGGGTACTTTGCGACCGCAAAGAGTGGCTGAAGGACGAGCCGACCGTGCTGCGCTCGTCAGCGGGGGCGTTCGAGCGGTTGCCCATCTCAGTGCCGGAGAGCCTGCGTCCCGCCCTGCAGGAGCTGAAGCGGCGGGGTGTGCGCCTGCTGGCTGCGCTGGAAGAGGGTACAATAACGCTGTATGAGACCGATTTACGCGGCTCGGTGGCGTGGATGGTGGGCGGAGAGAAGCGCGGTTTGAGCCAGCACCTGCGCGAAATGGCGGATGCCTGGGTGCGCATTCCTGTACAACCGAACGCCCCGCCATTGCCTGCCAGTCATGTCGTTGCCGTGCTGGCTGCCGAGACCTTCCGACAGCGACAGGAGAAGTAGACGAGAGGCTGGAGTGCCATGCCACACGAGATACAGCAGATTAAAAGCGTCGTTACAGAGGAAGTCAACCGAACAGGTCATCGGTCTGTTTGTGCGCGATAAACTACGGGAGGAAGGAGTGGGATTTTAATTCAAGGTCAAATGCTCTTGAAAATATTGCAACTGTCGGTGCTTGTCTGCTTGAGCCTCTCGCCAGTGCTGGCGCAGGAAGGGGCTTCCCTTTCGGTGCGCGGATGGCAGAAGATTTGGGAGTTCGTGCTGCCTTCGCCCACACTATCCGCTGACATGGTAGATTTCGGTGGCGAAGACGGCGTGCGTCTTGTGACCCTGCACCCGCTTCCTGCAAAAGAGGACACCCTGAGCTTGCGTCTCTGGAAGAGAGTGGAGGATAGCTGGCGCGAGGAGTGGCAGGCAGCTCTGGACACAAGCGAGTTGCGCGGCTTAGTCGCAGGCTATTTTTCGAAGGGCGGCAAGGCAGGACAGGTGCTGACTCCGCGCCACCTTATCCTGCGCGAAGGCGAAAAATACCTCACACGCACCCGCAAGGAAGAGGTCAGCCGGTTCGGCTATGCCGCGCTCCCAAACGGCGAGGATATTCCGCTGGCTGCCTACCCTGGCGGCTTATGGCGGGGGACAGTGGATGTCTCGGCGCGGGAGGGATGGCTGCGCTTCGAACGGGTGACTATCAGTAGCCTGCTTTCTCTGCCCCAGCAGTTCGGCGATGCGCAGTGGGTGAGCCTTGTCGCCCCGCTGGCTTTTCGCGATATGGACATGCCCGACTGGGTGCAACAGGGCTACGAGCGTCTGTTTGGACAGCTCGGGAAGGCGATGCATCCTGAGCAACCGTTGCTGGTCTCGCGGAGAGTTGAGGGGGGCAAGCAGAGTGTGGCGATGGTAGTGCCGCCAGGTCTCACTGCGCCGGTACAGGTGCTTTGGCAAAGTGACCCGCTGGATGGCGAGGTGCGTGAAGTACGGCTGATTTCCGTTTCTCGCTGGCGGGGCGGTCTACTGGTTCTGCTTGGAAAAGCCGATACATACAGGGTACAATTGTGGACAATGCAACGTTGAGACGGCGACACCATGAAGCGTGAGAGGTTTCTAGAGATTCTTCGCGGCGGCGTGCTGATTGCCGACGGGGCGATGGGCACGATGCTACAACGCCTTGGTCTGCAACCACCCTACGAACTGACGAACCTTGTGCAACCCGATGCGGTGAGGCAGGTTCACCGTTCGTATATCGAGGCGGGTGCGCGGCTGATCGAGACCAACACCTTTGGTGCGAACCGCGTGAAACTGGCGACGCACGGAGCGGGGCACCTGGTGCGCGAGATGAATCTGGCGGCGGTGCGTCTGGCGCGCGAAGCGGCGGGCGATGTGCCCGTCATCGTGGCTGGAGCGGTGGGTCCCGTCGGCAAGCCGCTGGCTCCAATTGGGCAGATAGCCCCTCAAGAGGCTGGGGAAGCCTTCCGCGAACAGATAGAGGTGCTGCTGGAGGCGGGCGTAGACCTCGTCATGCTGGAGACCTTCACACACCTCGACGAGCTGCGCATCGCGCTGGAGCAGCTACGTGCGCTGGACTCGGAGATACCTGTCATTGCGCAGAAGGCATTTATCGAGGACGGCGAGACGCTGGCGGCGGGCTTGCCTGCGCAGGTGGCGCGCACGCTGGAGGAGTGGGGTGTAGACGTCATCGGCGCGAACTGCGTGGTCGGTCCGCAGCGCATGGTGGGCATTCTGCAAGGGATGGCCTCCGCTACCAGTCTGCCCCTTTCGGTGATGCCCACGCCGGGCCTGCCACAGTACCAGCGGGGCGAGGTCACCTTTGAGGCGCAGTCGGATTACTTCGCCCAGTATGGCGAGCAGTTCGCGCGAATTGGGGTGAACATCATTGGCGGCTGTTGTGGAACCACGCCCACGCACATCCGCGCGGTAGCGGAACGCCTGCAAGGGGTGAAACCGCGCCCGCGGCGCGCGCCCGCAAAAGTCAAAGAGGTGGTCAAGCCCGAGGATCTGCCCCAGGCGGAACCGTCGCAACTGGCGGGCAAGCTGGGTAGAAAGTACGTGATTGCCGTGGAGCTCGACCTGCCGCGTGGGCTGGATGTCACAAAGGTGTTGGATGGCGCACGCTCATTAAAGGAGCATGGGGTGGATGTTATCGACATCTCCGACGGCGCGCGGGCGCGTTTGCGGATGAACCCCATCGCCATCTCACACCTGATTCAAGAGCAGGTGGGCATCGAGGTGATGATGCACTTCGCCTGCCGCGACCGCAACCTGCTGGCGATCCAAGCAGACCTGTTGGGGGCGCACGCACTGGGCATCCGCAACATTCTGGCAATCACGGGCGATCCTGCGCTAATTGGCGATTACCCGACGGCGACCTCCGTATTCGACATTGACGCCATTGGACTGGTGCGCATCCTGCGCCGCTTCAATGAGGGCGTAGACCTCGCGGGTAACAGTATCGGCATGCGCACCGCGTTCACCATTGCGGTTGCCTACAACCCGCTCGCCTACGACCAGAAGGCGGAAGACGAACGGCTACAACGGAAGGCGTCAGAAGGGGCGCATCTGGTGTACACTCAGCCGATTTTCGATATCGCGGTGCTCGAGAGGGCGTCGGAGACGGTGAACAGGTTGGGGTTGCCTCTGCTGGTTGGCGTTCTGCCCCTGCGCAGCGCACGGCACGCTGAGTTCATGCACCACGAGGTGCCGGGTGTACTGATACCCGACCCCATCCGCAAGCGATTGGAGGGACTCGACGATGCAGACGCCCGCAAATACGGTCTGGACGTGGCGAAGGAGTTTGCTCTGCAGGCAAGAAAGCTGAGTCAGGGCATCTATCTGATGCCACCTTTTGGTAACCATAAGGTGGCGGAAGCCGTCATCGATATATTGGCAGAATAAACATCTACGAACAAGGAGGTAGCCTATGAAACGCGCGAAGCTGTTTGCGCTGGTGGCAGGCGGCGTGTTGCTGGGCACGGTGTGGACGACGCTGGCTCAGCAACAGCCTGCTCCTGCTGTCGACGCCAGCAACCCGGCGGCGCTAGCTTCCAGCTTGCCTGTCGGCGCGGTTGCACCGGCGTTCGATGTGACTAACGTAGTTACTGGCGAGACCCTGTGTTACCTTTGAAGGAATCGGGGTAAGCCGGTGGTGCTGAGCTTCGGCAACATCGGCAACCCGTTCTGGACCCGGGCGGTCCTATTCCTCGAGAAACTCCATCAACAGTACGCTCCCAGAGGCGTGATCATTGTAGCCGTTGCGCTCGACACCGACAAACAGGCGGTGAAAGCGTTTGTGGATAAGCACAAACTCACCCTGCCTGTAGCGGTAGACAGCGAAAAGCTCACGGGCGCAGAACTCTACAAAGTAACCGCGCTACCCACGACGGTCTTTACCGACCGTTCCCACCGGGTGACCATGCGTCAACTGGGCTTCAGCAAACAGCACGAGAAGCTGTTTGAAGACGAGATACGCAAGCTGGCGCAATAGTGCATTGGAGAGACCCTCACCCCTGTCCCCTCTCCCAAAACTTCGGGAGAGGGGATTTCGGTTTTCTGACTAATGCGGGCTATTCTGTTCCTCGCGCCGAACCATCTCCTGCGCCGCGCGAAGCCGATGCAGCACACGCTGTTTGCCCATCACCTCGATCATCTCGAACAAGCCGGGTCCGACGGTGCGTCCGCTGACTGCCACCCGGGTCGGATGGATGACCTGCGCCGCACTCACGCCCAGCTCCTCCGCAATAGCGCGCGTCGCTGCCTCGATGTGCGGCACGTCGAACGGTTCCAGTGTGCTGTATCGCTCGATAAGCATCTCCAGCATCTGCGGCACATACGGCTGCGTGAACCACTTGCGCACGCCCTTCTCTTCGTACTCCAGTGTATCGCGGAAGAAGTACTCGGTAAGCGGCACCACCTCAGAAAGCAGTTTCATCCGCTCTGCTTCCAGCGCGATGACCCGCTGGGCGTAAGTCACCTCTTCTGGGGAAGGGTTTTGCGGCATAAGCCCCGCTTCTTGCAAGTAGGGCAAACACAGCCGGGTTAGCTCCTCCATGGGCTTGCGGCGGATATACACGCCGTTCATCCACAACAGCTTCTGCCCGTCGAAGATGGCGGGGTTTTCCTGCACGCCCGACAGGTCAAATCGCTCGATCAGCTCCTCCCGCGAGTAGAGCTCGCGGTCTTCGTCTGCGCTCCAGCCCAGCAGTGCGAGAAAGTTCAACATCGCCTCTGGCAGGTAACCCTGCTGGATGTACTCCACAAACTGCACCGAACCATGTCGTTTGGAGAGCTTTTTGCGGTCCGTACCCAGAATCATGGGCAGATGAGCGAACTTCGGCAGCTCCCAGCCAAGCGCGCGGTATATCTGCACGTGGCGCGGGGTGCTGGAAATCCACTCCTCGCCGCGAATGACGTGCGTGATGCCCATGTCGTGGTCATCGGTGACGCTGGCAAGGTGATAGGTAGGATAGCCGTCGGATTTCAGCATCACAAAGTCGTCTATCAGCGCGTTCTCGAAGCGGATTTCGCCGCGGATTTCGTCGTGGAAGACTGTCTCGCCCTCCAGCGGCATCGCGAAGCGGATAACGTGAGGAAGACCCTGCGCTTCCAGCTCTTTCCGCTCCTCATCGGACAGGTAGCGGCATTTGCGGTCGTAACCGGTGGGCTGTTTGGCGGCTTCCTGCTGGCGACGCAGCTCCTCCAGCCGCTCGGGGGTGCAGTAACAGCGGTAGGCGTGTCCTGTCTCCACCAGCTTTTCCGCGACCTCGCGGTATAGCGGCAACCGATGCGACTGGAAGTAGGGACCTTCGTCCCAATCCAGCCCCAGCCAGCGCAGGCTATCCATAATCTCCTGCACCGAACCTTCTACGTAGCGGGCGCGGTCGGTATCCTCGATACGCAGGATAAACACGCCCCCGTGCTTTCGTGCGAAAAGCCATGTGAACAGCGCGGTGCGGATGTTGCCGATGTGCGGCGACCCCGTGGGACTGGGTGCAAACCGCACGCGCACGGTCTTCGTCTCCATACCTTTTGACATCAGAAATCTCCCTCAAATGACGTGCTATCTTTGATGCTCCGTCAAACCCCTTGCCCGCCTTCCCTGCGAGCGAAGGGGAACGATGCGTGCCCCTCTCCTCAAAGGAGAGGGAAAGGGGGTGAGGTCCATCTGCAAAAACGCTGTGTTCGTCCCAACGACCATTATACCAGATGTGTGCAAAGACCTATCGTGTCCGTTGCTGCAGCTGCTGAACGAGCGTCTTTACCCGCTCCAGCTGTCTGCCGTATTCTGCCCAGTTGCCTTCGCGTTGTGCGCTCTCGGCAGCTCGAATGGCATCGGCAAGGCGGTCTACCAGCGCGCGCACGTCCTCTGTGGATGCCGAGGGTGGAGGCGCGGTTGGTGTGGTCGTTGTCGGCGTGGTCGGGACGGTTCGTGTGACCCCCGATGCACCGAAGATTCTCTGCAAGCCCTGTTCTAGGGTGTCCGCCATCACCCGCTGGTCGCCGTACGCGACGATGACCTTCTTCAGCTCAGGGATGCGTCGTTCTCCGCCGCCGGTGGTCTGAAGATAAACCGGCTTCACATAAAGTAGCGATTGCTCGATGGGTATCACCAGCAGGTGTCCCCACACCACCTGCGAGCCGGGCTGGTCCCACAGGCGCAGTTGCGTGCGGATTTCAGAGACCTGACCCAGCAGGCGTTCTATCTGTGCGGGTCCGTAAATGGTGCGCTCCTTCGGGAAGCGGTAAAGCACGATTTTACCGTAGTCCTCGCCGTCGCACTTGGCGCACATCCACGCTATCATCTTCTCCTGATTCATCGGCGTGTACACGATGAGCAGCAGGAACTCTTCCCGCGTCTCGCCTGGCAGGCGCATGATAAGATAGTAGGGTTCCATCTGCTGGAACTCGCCGCCCGGCACGGTGCTTTCCGGTGACTGCTGTTTGGCAATCTCCCACTGGTCTTCACGCATGTAGAACACGCGCGGGTCACGCATGTGATACAGCGCCCAGATGTTGCTCTGGATGCGGAACAGGTCTTCGGGATAGCGCAGGTGCTGGCGCAGGCTGGCGGGCATCTCCGAGAGCGGTTTGAACAAGCCGGGCAGGGCGCGGCGATAGGTTTGAATCATCGGGTCGCTCTCATCGGCGATGTAGTAATCCACCGAGCCGTTATAAGCATCAATCACCACCTTGACCGCGTTGCGGATGTAGTTCAGGCGATAGTAGCGGAAGGCATCCAGCGCAATGTCTAATGTTTTGGCATAGGGATAGCGGTCGCTGACGGTGTAGGCGTCACATATCCACCACAGCTTGCCGTCGGCTACCACGATGTAGGGGTCGCGGTCGTGCATCAGGAAGGGAGTAATCGCCTGCATGCGCTCACGGATGTTGCGCCGGAATAGCAGGCGGCTGTTCGGTGTGAGGTCACCGGAAAGTAGCAGATAGCTATCTCCCATCCGAAAGGCGTAAGCCAGTTTCGCCAGCAGATTTCTGCCGATGGGAATACCCCCGGTTCCCTGATAGCGTGTGTACTGGTTCTCGCCCTCCACGCCGCTCTGAAGAGTGGGGTAGTCAAACTCCTCCAACTTCGAGTCCACAATCACTGGGTTATCTGTCACTTCGCCGTAATAGATTTCGGGTCGCTCCAGCCGCAGGGGCACCTTGCTTTGGGGCGGAATATCGCGCACCAGATATTCCGGCTGTCCCTGCGCCGTGGCGGTGTTCACGGCGGTCATGACCACACCGTAACCGTGTGTGTACTGCAGGCGCAGGTTCTGCCACGTTTTGGAGGAGGCTGGCAAATCGGGTTGCGACAGCTCGCGCGCTGCCACCATCACCTGACGGTATTCGTTGCCCAAGGTGTAGCGGTCGACGTCCACATCGTTGAACTTGTAGTACTGCTTGAACGACTGCAGGGAGTTGAAAATCATCTGGAGGGGCTGATAGTCCCAGATGCGTACATTGGACAGCGTCTGGTTATTGCGCTGCAGGTCGGCGACGGTCAGATTCGTGTTCGCCTCGAAGGTGCGCTCTTCCACGTTGTCCAGCCCGAACGCCTGTCGGGTAGCGGTGAGGTGCCGTTCAATGTAAGGTTTTTGCAAGCCCCACTCGTTGGGGTTGACGATGGCGTTTTGCACTGCAGCGGGTATCACCGCGTGCACCAGCACCGATGCGCCCACCAGCGTTGCCAGCATCATCAGCGGGAGGCGAAGTAAACGACCTCCCCGAATGTTCCACACCAGCGAGCCAGCGGTGAGCAAACTAATCGCCAGCAGCAGATACAACCCCGGCAGGCGAACAGTGGTTTCCACATAACCCGCGCCGGTGAAGATGCGGTTCGGAATGAACAACACATCGTAGCGGTCTAACCAGTAGCCCACACCCCACAGTACCAGACACGCCGCTGCCAGCAGAAACAGGTGCGGTTTGACACCTGGCGAGAAGGCAGTCAGCGTGCCGAAAACCTCGAAGCCGCGATTGATGTAGTAGTAGGCAGTCGTTATCAGCAGCGTGGCAATAAGCACAAAGGTAAACCACGTATGCAAATACCGCCAGAAGGGCAAGCGGAACATGTAAAAGGCGACGTCGTGTCCGAACAGCGGGTCGCGCACGCCAAAAGGCTGGGCGTATCGGAACAACAGCCACTGCTCCCAGTGCGACGCGCTCTGACTGCCCACCAGCAACGCGAGCAACAGTACTGCCCAGAAGATAAAGGGTTGAGAGGTGCGAGGAACTGCGATGCCCAGCCGAATGCGTAACCTCTCCTCCCACTCTTCATCCATGCCCATGCTGAGGCGATACGCCAGCCGCAGATTCAGGTAGAGTATCGCAAAAAACAGCAGGCTGAAGACGCCGAACAGCGCCAACCGCGTGCTCCAGATGCGGGCGAACAGAGCCGTGTAACCCAGCTCGGCAAACCACAGCCAGTCGGTGTAGAAACGCACGGCTACTACCAGTATCTGCAGCAGCACCAGCGCACCCACCAGCAGCCAGAGCCACAGCCTGCGACGTTCGCCTTCGACGGTTAAGGGATAACGTGTCTTCACGACGGGTTGCGCTCCTCTCCTATGACCATACTCCGGGTATGGCTGTCTCGCATTTGGGACACCTGCCCGAACCGGTCAAATGGTTCTCCAGTACTCGGAAGCCCCACCGCTTCACCAGCAGGGCGTCACACTGCGGGCAATAGGTGTTCTCCCATTTGCCGACCGCACCCGGGATATTGCCCGCGTACACGTAGCGAAGCCCCTCACTGCGCCCGATTTCCGCCGCCCGTAGCAGGGTGCGTACGTCGGTATCATCATGATCCAGCATTTTGTAGTCGCGGTGGAACGCCGTTACGTGCCATGGGATGTCGGGCGAAAGGGAGACGAGAAACTTTGCCGCATCACGCAGCTCCTCATCGCTGTCGTTGAAGCCGGGTACCACCAGCGTTACCACCTCGAGCCAGAGACCCGACTGGTGCACCAGACGAATGCCATCCAGCACTTTCTGGAGAGTGGTTCCCAGCTGGCGATAACTGCGGTCGTTCATGCTTTTGAGATCGATTTTGTAGCCCGCCAGATAAGGGCGCAGATAGTCCAGCACTTCTGGCGTGAGATTGCCGTTGGAGACGAACAGCCCGCGAATACCATGCGGTTGCGCTGCCTTGAAGACGCTCACCGCCCACTCGGCGGTAATGAGTGGCTCATTGTACGAGCTGGTGATGAACGGCGAGTTGTAGCGCAGGGCGAGTTCCACCATCTCTTCGGGCAGGATGCGGTCGACGGGCGCACCGGCGGCGGGGTCTCGCAATGCCTGCGAGCTAATCCAGTTCTGACAGTACGCGCAGTGCAGGTCGCATCCCAGCATCCCGAAGGTCAATGTTCGTGAGCCCGGCATCACGTGGAAGAACGGCTTTTTCTCGATGGGGTCGACGTTCAGCCCGCAGACGTATCCCCACGGGGCGTAAAGCTTGCCTCCCTGATTAAAGCGCACCTGACAAACGCCCCGTCGTCCCTCGCGGATGATGCACCGGTGAGCGCAGGCAAAACACTGTACCGACCCATTCTCCAGAGGACGGTACACCTCCGCCTCGCGCGTCAGGCTATCCAGCACTTCTGCCAGCGAACGGGTTGTGGTCGGAGTTGCTAACGGAGACATCGAACATGCCCCCTTTCTGATACTGTCTTGATTCTACCACCAATGGCGTGCTGCAGGGAAGTGAGGGGTGGAGCGGGAATAGGCTTTACGGAAGGTGCCTGGTATGCTTCGAGTTCCTGAAATCATCCAGAAGAAACGAGACGGCGGAGAATTGAGCCGGGAAGAGCTGGAAAAGCTCGTGCTGGGTGGTCTGCGAGGTGAAGTGCCCGACTATCAGGTGGCAGCGTGGCTGATGGCTGTGTACTTTCGCGGGATGACCCCACCCGAGACGACCACGCTGACATCTATCCTGCAGCACTCCGGCCAGCAGCTGCATCTGCCTCCTCTGGGAAAGCCGGTGCTGGATAAACACTCGACCGGCGGGGTAGGGGACAAGACGACCCTGGTAGTTGTTCCTTTGCTGGCGGCGTGCGGAGTGGTAGTGCCGAAGATGTCCGGGCGGGGGTTAGGTTTCACGGGTGGCACGGTCGACAAGCTGGAATCCATCCCCGGCTTCCGCACCGACTTCTGTGCAGACGAGATTCGCCGTCTGGTGGAAGAGGTTGGAGCCTGCCTGGTCGGTCAGTCGCCCGACCTCGTGCCGGCGGATAAGTATCTTTATGCATTGCGCGACGTGACCGCCACAGTGGATTGCATCCCGCTGATAGCAGCCAGTGTGATGAGCAAGAAGCTGGCAGGGGGCGCGGAGTACATCTTGCTGGATGTGAAGACAGGCTCAGGCGCATTTATGCCTCGCCTGCCGGATGCGCTGGAACTGGCGCGTACGCTGGTGGAGATTGGCAGGATGGCTGGGAGGCGGACGCTGGCTCTGGTGACAGATATGAGCCAGCCGCTGGGAGAAGCGATAGGCAATGCGCTGGAGGTCGCGGAGGCAATACAGGTCTTGCAGCGCAGGGCTGGTGCTGCCTCGGCGCGTTTCGAAATCCTGTGCATCGAGCTGGCTGCGCACGCCCTGTTGCTGGTTGGGGCGGAAACGCACCTGAGCGAGGCGCGACGGCGCGCACTGGAGTGTCTCGACAGCGGCAGCGCACTGCAGATGTTCCGCCGAATCGTCCAGGTGCAGGGCGGTGACATCAGCGTGCTGGACGACCCTTCCCTGTTGCCACAAGCACCTGTCAGGTTACCGGTGTACGTGACCGAGGCGGGATACATCCACGCAATCCACGCGCGTCGGGTGGGACTGCTGGCGGTGCGCCTGGGGGCAGGGCGCAGCCGTAAAGAGGACACCGTAGACCACGCGGTCGGCATCCGCGTACTGCGCCATGTGGGCGACCACGTGGAGCCTTCTCTGCCCGTCGCCGAGGTGCACGCACGAAGCGAAGAACAGGCTGAGGAGATTGCCGGGGAATTACGGAGCTGCTTCACGGTAGGGCAAGGCGCACCACGCTTTCAACCGCTGGTGTACGCCGTGGTGTGAGACCCTTATCCTCTTTTCCTGTTGCCATGGGAACAGGAGAGGGCGTGACCCCCCTCTCCCGAAACTTCGGGAGAGGGGAGGGGGTGATGGTTACTCGTCGCCAATCAGCCCGAAGTTGCGCACTAGGATGCCGAAATCGAACAGCGTCACTTCCAGGTCACCGTCCAGGTCAGCGTTAAAACTCCAGTACGGGTCACCAGAAACGCTGCCGAAGGAAGCGACCAGCGCACCGAAGTCAAGGAGCGTTACTTCGTTGTCTCCGTCGATATCGGCGTTCAGCAGTTCGACATCCACCATCGCCACACTGGTCAACGTGACGTTGGGCACGACTTTACGCAGCCAGTGGTTGGCGCGGAAAGCGAGGTCGTAGGTGCCCTCCGGCACTACTGGCAACAGGTAGGAGTAGGCATGACTGCCGTCGGGTTGCTCGGTAGCGTATGGCGTGGTGTAGAAGGTTTGCACCACGTTGAACGTGCCGGGCTGGCGTAGTTCCACCTCTAAGGTGGGCAGGAAGGCGTCGTTTTCGTCCTCCCAAACCTCCTTAGGAGGCTGGACAGCAAATCCAAAGTCTTGCAGATTCACGTTGCCGAACAGGGTGGCGTTGGTTCTGGAGGGTATGCCCATCAAGCGGATGGTAAAGTTCGCCACCGGGTGTCCGTAGAACTCGGTGAGTTCCCAGCTGCTGCCGCCGTCCACCGACAGGTAGGCATCCCGCCGACCGATGGGTGCATTGAAATCCCATGTGACCAGATACAGCCCCATGCTGGTACCCGGCTTGACCACGCTCCAGCCGATATCCCCGCTGACGTCGAAGTACAGCGTGCTGGGTAAGGTGACGGTGAACGTGTAGTAGCCTGCGTACTGTGCCGTTACCTCGAACGCTGCCGACCCCGTGCTGTTCTTGAGCGGTATGAGCTTGCTCAGGCTGGGCGGCTGTGTGGGCGTGATGTTGCGGAAGAAGTAGATGCGTATCGGCACGTTGCTCTGGGTTACCTCTGCGGTGAACTCAAAGCTGCGCACTTCACCGCCTGCGCCCACGTTGTCGTAGTCTACCCACCAGTTCTGTCCCGCCTTCTCGCCGTTGCCGGTTGGGTCGTAGTAGAACAGGTGCGGGGCGGGGTCGTCGTTGGGATAGTTGTCGTAGATAAGCGCAGTTTGCTGCGGAGCCAGCCCCTGTGTACTCAGGGACAGCGATACACCCTGCTGCTTTGCCGGGCGGACGGTCACGTACTCTTGGGGAATGCGAATTGCCTTCACGCGCCACTGGGCATGTGCAGATGCCGCCAGCGCGACGAGCAACAAGGCGAGCAAAACCTTTCTCATCGATCTCATCCTTTCTTCAATGCATAATATTTCAACCACGTGCAGGATAGCACAAGCTGGGTGTAACTGTCAAGCGGCGCTACTCCCAGCCTCGCATGGGAATCCAGTGGCGTGTGAAGTAATCGCCCAGCGTGAGGATGAACAGTATCACCAGCCAGAAGAACCCGGCGGAAGCCCATACCCAGGTCAGGCGCGTGCCGTACCGCACGTGCATGAAGTAGAGCACCACCAGCACCGCCTTGACTATGGCGATGGTGAGTGCGATGATGTTGTTCAGCACGGTATGGTGCCCTGGCAGGTAGGCTGCGCCCACCGTCGCTACCAACAGAACCAGCAGCGCGACGTACACTATCAGATACACCCTGATTGGTACGATGTGGATATGGGAATCGTGTTCGTTTGCCATGTCCTCACCTCGGAATCAGATACAGTAGCGGGAACAGGAATATCCAGACGATGTCCACGAAGTGCCAGTATAGCCCCACCATCTCCACCGGCACAAAGTCCTGTACGCTGGGATGGCGGATGGCGATAAGCACCGCCATGATTGCCATGACCAGTACGCCAATGGCTACGTGCAGCGCGTGCAAACCCGTCATGGCAAAGTAAAGGCTGAAGAAGAGCTGCGCCACCCGCAAGTGTTCCACCGGTTCAAAGCGGAAGTTCGGTCCTGGGATGAGCCCCTCCACGTATTTGTGGTGATACTCGAAGCCTTTCACCACCAAAAAGGTACACGCCAGCGCCATGGTTACCAGCAGAAACAGTAGTTGCTTGCGGGCATCTCCTCGCTGAGCGAAGTGAACCGTGAGCGCCATCGTCAGGCTGCTGGTCAGCAGAACCAGCGTGTTGAAAAAGCCCAGCGGGATGTCCAGCTTCAGGTGGGCGAGGTAAAACACGTCGTGATTCGCCACACGGTACACCAGATAGATGGCAAACACCGCACCGAAGAACATAATTTCGGTGACCAGGAAAGTCCACATCCCGACGATGTAGGACTCGGTCTGCTGTTCCGGTGTATCGAACTGGATGCTAAGCGTCTGTCTGCCTTGTTCCTGCACCAATGGCTGTCTCCTCCTGAACATGATGATTATCATAGGCGTATGGCTCTTCGGTCACAACAGGCGTCTGCTCGAAGTTGTGCGTAATGGGAGGCGAAGCGGTTTGCCACTCCAGACCGGTAGCGCCCCACGGATTGGGCCCGGCGATAGCGCCGTTGCGCAGCGACCACAGCAGGTAAAAGAGCGGTATGGCGTAACCTAGCGCCAGCAGGACGACGCCCGACGTGGACATCACATGAAGGAACTGCCACTCTTCGGGATACCAGTGGTAGCGCCGCGGCATACCGAGGTAGCCAAGCACGAACTGCGGGAAGAAGGTCAGGTTGAACCCCGCGAAGATAATCAGCGCAGCCAGCTTGGCGATGCCTTCAGGATACATCCTTCCCGTCATCTTGGGCCACCAGAAGTGCAGTCCTCCCAGGTAGCCGAATATCGCACCGCCGACCATGATGTAGTGGAAGTGCGCCACCACAAAGTAGGTATCTTGCAGGTGCACATCGGTAGCGAGGGAAGCGAGGAAAACCCCCGTCAGTCCACCAATCACGAACAGACCGATGAACCCCATGGCGTACAGCATGGGCGCGCGCAGCTCGATGTGACCCTTATACATGGTGGCCGTCCAGTTGAAAACCTTCACCGCAGACGGTACAGCGACAAGGAAGCTGAGCAGCGAGAAGACCATGCCCGCGTATACCGACTGGATGGTGGTAAACATATGGTGTCCCCACACGAGGAACCCCACCACAGCGATGGCCACGCTGGAGAAGGCAACGAAGTGATAGCCGAACACCCGCTTGCGCGAGAAGCACGAGATCAGCTCGCTAATGACGCCCATCGCGGGCAGTATCATGATGTACACCGCCGGGTGCGAGTAGAACCAGAACAGGTGCTGGAACAGGATGGGGTCGCCGCCCAGCGCAGGGTCGAAGATGCCCAGTTTGAACACCCGCTCTACGGCTACCAGCAGCAGCGTGATCGCCACGACGGGCGTTCCCAGCACGATAATCACACTGGTAGCGTAGTGCGCCCAGATGAACAGCGGCAAGCGGAACCACGTCAGTCCAGGCGCACGCATCTTGTGGATGGTGACGATGAAGTTAATCCCCGTGGCGATCGACGAGAAGCCCGTAATGAACAGCGCGACCAGCGTCAGTGTCACATGCGAGGTGCTGAAGGTGCTGCTGTACGGTGGATAGAACGTCCAGCCGGTATCCACTCCACCCGTCACCATCGCCCACAGACCGATAAATCCGCCTATCATGTAGATGTACCAGCTGGCGAGGTTCAGACGGGGGAAGGCAAGGTCGCGCGCCCCAATCATCAGCGGTACCAGGAAGTTGCCCAGCACCGCAGGGATGGACGGGATGAGGAAGAAGAATATCATCACCACACCGTGCATGGTGAAGACACGGTTGTAGTTTTCGGAGGTCATCAGGTCGCCCTGTGGAGTGAGCAGCTCCAGCCGGATAAGCGCCGCTAGCAGACCACCGATAAAGAAGAAGAAGGTGATCGACACCAGATACAGTATGGCAATGCGCTTGTGGTCGGTGGTCAACAACCACGAAAGCACAGTGTTGTCTGCGTTGAGATAGTTTCTTCCGCCAACTTCCATCTCGCGCGGTTGGGTAATCGTCATACTCATGGCTTCACCTCCGCTACCTGCTTCTCGGGCTTCTCCAGTGATTTAATATATGCCACCAGCTGGAGTACCCGTTCCTCACTGAGCAGTCCCTCATAACTGGGCATAATCGGCTCGTATCCGTCCACCACTTTTGCCGTTGGCCGGACTATCGACTCCCGGATGTACGCCTCGTCGGCAACAACGGTGGTGCCGTCGCGCAATTTTACTTTCTTGCCGAACAGCCCGTAGTGGGTGGGACCGCGCGGGTCGTCTTTCAGCCCATGACAGGCGTTACAGCGCAGCTGGTTGTACAGTTTTTCACCCGCCTGCACCAGTGAAGCGGTGGCTACACCAGCCGTGGTACCCGCCCCACTGGCGGCTTCGCCGACGCGCATCTCTCCGCCACTCGCCAGCCAGCGTTCGTACTCCGCTGGTTCCAGCACATACACCGTGCCGACCATGCGCGAATGCTGGGTACCGCAGTACTCTGCACAGAACAGATGATACTTGCCCGGCTTGGTAGGAGTGAACCACACCGTGCTATACGTGCCCGGCAACACGTCACGCTTGATACGGAACGCCGGCACATAGAAGCTGTGAATCACGTCCTGAGAAATCATCGTGAGTTTCACCGGGCGCCCTGCCGGGATGTGCAGCTGATTGTTCTCCCGGATACCGTTCGGATGCTGCATGTGCCACATCCACTGTTTGCCGATAACGAATATCTCCAGTGCGTTCTCGGGCGGTGGACCGTATACCTCGCCGTAAAGCTTCGATGCCCAGACGAAGGTGAACAATCCGAGGCTCAGCGGTATCAACGACCAGACAATCTCGAGACGCAGGTCGGTGTCCTTCGCTCCGGCGCGGCTCGCGTTGGAGCCTTTGCGGTACTTCAGGGCAAAGAAGACCACCAGAGCCGCAATCAAAAGAGTGAAGAACACCGTCACCGTTGTTAGAAACAGGAACAGCAGGTCCACGCGCTGGGCGAACTCGCTGGCGCGTTCCGGCAGCAACTGGATGCCACTCATGCCTGCGACACCCCCTTTCTGGTGCGAGCCGTCCGCTCGCGGTAGAACATCGTGCCGATGAAGCCGCCCAGTATAAGCAGGGTAAGCAGACCTCCCAGCTGAATCAGGCGCACCACCAGAAGACTATACTTACCCGTCGTGGGGTCGTACTGGTAACAGAACAGGATGACCTTCTCTACCAGCGATCCCACTTTCCCCTGCGACGCATCTATGATGCCCAATCGCAAGTCGCGAGGCGAGTACTCGATGCCGTAGAAGTAACGCGAAATCTTGCCCGAAGGAGTTAACAGCATGATGCCCGCCGCGTGCGCATACTGCTTCGTCTTCGGGTCGTAGACATATCGGAAGCCGACGGCATCCGCCAGCGCACGGATGTTTTTCTCGTCGCCCGTCAGCCAGTGCCAGCCCGCCGCCGCGTCCTGACGTCCATACTCCTTCAGGAAGTTTGCCTTCTTGGCTGCTGCCAGCTCCGGGGTTTCGGTGGGACTGATGCTCACGGTGACAATCTCGAACTGCTCGCCCGGTGTGTAGTTAATCACACGCAGGCTCTTCAGTAACCCCTGCAGCACCAGTCCACACAGCGACGGGCATTCGTAATACACCAGCGTCAGCAGTACCGGCTTCTTGCCGAAGTACTGCCGGAGGGTGACCGTCTGCCCGCTTTCATCCCGAAACGTCAGATCGAGTGGAACCTGCTCGTTCAGCTTCTGCTCGATGCTGACGTCGCGCGTCAGGCTCACGTTCGTATCCTTTTCGGGTTCGCGTGGCTGCCAGAACTGCGCACTGGCAACGCTACCCAAAACCAGCCATATCGCTACCACACAGGCTATTGTTCTCATCGTTGCTTCTCCTGAGTTGCCGGCGCAGGCGGCCATTGGGGCAAGCCGCGTTGCGCCACCATCTCCATCGCCCGCTCTACCGGAACGCGCACGATACCCCGCCGCTCATCCACCCAGCCGTACGTGGAGACTTTCCGCTGCTCCTCCGCGCGGAACCTCTGCATATCCACCGCAGGGTTCGCCTGAAGCACCGGGGCAGGGGGTAGTCTTCGCTGAACCTCCTCCGCCGTCTCGCGGCGCGCGCGTGCGCCTTCCGGAGTTAACAGCGGATAGACGAAGAACAGCACCACCATGGTCAGCACGGTAAAAGCGATGATGCCCACGATGAACAGCATCGCAAAGCGAAAGCCCACATCCTGTTTCTCGTAACCACCGCCGTGTCCGTTCTTCTTAGGCAACGGTTGATGCGCTGCGCTCATACAGCCATGCCTCCTGTAAACGCGAGTCGTGGCGAGGTAGCAGTGGTGCAGCACAGACCTGCTGTGCGAACCACGCCAGCCACACTCCACCAATGCCTACCAGTAACGTCACATCCAGCCAGTGCACACTGAGGGTTTCTCTTCCAAACGCCGGAACGATAATCCAGAACAGGTCCACCACACGCATCACCAGGATGAAGAGCATCACCCGCAACAACAGGTTCGCGTATCGCTTCACGCGGCTGGAAAGCAAGATGAGAAACGGCAGGAAAAACTGCAGCACCACCAGCGCACCGCTCAGGTACTGCCAGCCGCCCTGATTGCGCTTGATGTAGTACGCAATCTCGTCTGGCAGGTTTGCCGACCAGATGATGAGGTATTGCGAGATAGACGTGTACGCCCACAGGATAACGAACGCGAAGGTCAGGTTGCCCAGGTCGCGTGTCAGTTTGGGGTTGACGACGTCCGCGAAGGGTTTGTGCCGCGCCGCCAGCAGAAGCACCGTCGTACTAAACGCCAGCGCGCTCAGCCCCTGCCCCACGATGAACCATGCCCCATAGATGCTGGAGTACCACTTCGGCTCCAGCGACATCACCCAGTCTATCATGGCGAAGCTGACGGTTAGCACGAAAAGCACCAGACCGGGCGCGCTGAGATTCATGCGCTTCTGCGCAAGCGCTGGGTCTTCTGTCTCGTCCTGCTTGAGGGACAGTTGCCTGAGTATCCGCGCCAGCAGGATCCATACCGCGAAGTAGACCGCCGTCCGCGCCAGAAAGAACGGTACATTGAGGTAGCCCGATTTGTGCTGGATATATTTATCCGATTGCACCACTTCCGGGTTCGCCCAGGGATAGAGGTCAGGGATGCCCGCCACTATCGGTATGAACAGCAGTAGCATCAGCGGGAGAGCCGCCGTACCTGCCTCGAAGAAGCGCAGCACCGGTAGCCCCCACGAACCTCGCACCGTGTGGTGTAGCAAAGTCAAACCGAAAAGCCCCAGCGTCAGGCACATCCATACCATATACGCGAAGAAATAGGACTGGAAGAACTGCGTTCTACCAGCCAGGGCAAAGCCAGCTGCGCTTGCGAGCAAGGCGATGATGCCCACCATCAGTGCCCTTTGGCGCAATGCAGTGAACCGTGCGATGGTCTCCTGAACAGGGTTCATGGTGACTTCTCCATCCCGTGAGTGCTTTGTTCTTCTTCCTGAAGCCGACGCAGGTCTTCCGGAGTCAGTTCGTTTAGCCGCGTATACTGGCTCTGCTGCAGAACGCGGATGTATGCCGCAATAGCCCAACGGTCTTCCGGGGCGATGCGCGAAGCATAACTGTACATCACCCCATAACCGTTAGTGATCACGTCGTAGAAGTAACCCACCGGCATCCCCCGCAGGCGGTCGGTGTGGTATGAGGCGGGTTGTCGGCGTAGGGCAAGTCCCCGTTGTGCGATCATGCCCTGTCCATCGCCCGACTTGCCGTGGCACGGTGCGCAGAAGACGTTGTACTGCTGCTGCCCACGCTTGAGAAGTTCGGGTGTGACGGGCATCGGCATTTGCGAGACGGGCCGATTGTTCTGCTTGCCGGTGTAGAATACCTCATCCTGCCGCAGGTTGCCCACCGCGACCGTGTTCGCCACCGGTGTACGGTCGGTCTTGCCATCCGGGAAAAAGCGGTTTTCCGATTGTGCCTTCAGCTTGGGCTGGTGCCACATGTCGGTGTGACAGCCTGCCAGCGTCATCAACAGGAAAGCACCAGCGGTTACCGCCGCCATTTGCCGCAGTCTGCAGATAGCCCTGCTCATTGCTTACTCTTCCACCTCCGAAACCATGCGCGCTCCAGTGGCTTCCAGAAAATGGCGCGTGTTTGCGCGGTCAAACAGCGGGTCCGAAGCCTCGATACACAGGAAGAATCTGTCCTGAGAGGCTCGCTCGAAGCGCGGCGCATTGAACACTGGGTGATACGGTTGCGGCAGGCCGTTAAACGCCAGCATCCCAATAAAGGCTCCAAACGCCGCAAACAGCACGGTCGTTTCGAAGGTCACCGGGATAAAGGCGGGCCAGCTCAGGAAGGGTCTTCCCCCCACGTTCAGCGGATAGTCTACTACCGAAATATAGTATTGTAGCGCAAAACCCGCTATCGCGCCGATGAGGCCTGCGAAGAAGGTCGTCCAGGGCACTTTGTGGTCCTCAAAGCCGATGGCTTCGGATAGACCGTGTACCGGGAAGGGCGAGTAGGCGTCCATGCGGGTGTAGCCCGCTTCTCTTGCCCGCTTCGCCGCACGTAGCAGTTCTTCGGGTGTCTCATATTCCGCGATAATGCCGTGCAGGGGAACGCTCATGACCTCACCTCCGTGGTGGCAACGGGTGTCGCCGGAGCACCTGCGGGTGCTTGCCGATGCCTGTCGGTCTGATGCAACAGGTCGCGCATCTCAAAGATAGAAATCATCGGCACGAAACGCACGAACAGGAACATCATGAAGGTAAAGAAGCCGATGGTTCCTGCGAACAGCGCCACATCCCAGATGGTGGGATAGTACATGCCCCACGAGGATGGCAGGAAGTCGCGGTGCAGGCTGGTGACCACGATGACGAACCGCTCCAGCCACATGCCCACGTTGACTATCAGCGAGATGACGAACAGCAAGGCTACGTTCTGTCGCACCTTCGGTGACCATAGCGCCTGCGGTATCAGACCGTTGCACACCAGCAGCGCCCAGAAGTACGGAGCATAGGGACCGAAGAAACGGTTCGCGACGAGGAACGTCTCTGCGCTGTGACCACTGTACAGCGCGGTGAATATCTCCATGATGTAGCCGTAGAAAACAATCAGTCCCGTAGCGAGCATAATCTTCGCCATCCAGTCCAGGTGCTTCATGGTCAGAACGTCCTGCATCTTGTACCAGGCGCGGATGGGTATGACCAGCGTCAGCACCATTGCGAAGCCCGAGTAGATGGCTCCCGCCACGAAGTATGGTGGGAAAATGGTGGTGTGCCAGCCGGGTAGCAGCGACACCGCGAAGTCAAGGCTCACGATGCTGTGCACCGATACCACCAGAGGCGTGGAAAGCCCCGCCAGCAGCAGATACGCCGATTCATACCGATGCCAGTGCTTGGCGGAGTTGCGCCAACCCATCGCCAGCACGCCGTAAATAATCTGGGCGATTCGCTTCTTGGCGCGGTCGCGCAGGGTGGCGAAGTCAGGGATGAGCCCCGTGAACCAGAACAGCAACGAGACCGTGAAGTAGGTGGTCACCGCGAAGACGTCCCAGATGAGCGGGCTGCGGAACTGCGGCCATGCTCCCGTCCAGTTGGGGATGGGCAGCAGCCAGTAAGCCACCCACGGACGTCCGACGTGCAACAGCGGGAACATGCCGGCGCACATGACCGCGAAGATGGTCATCGCTTCCGCAAAGCGGTTGATGGACGTTCGCCACTGCTGGCGCAGGAGCAAGAGAATGGCTGAAATCAGCGTGCCCGCGTGACCGATACCAATCCACCAGACAAAGTTGATGATAGCAAAACCCCACCCGACGGGCTGGTTGATACCCCAGATGCCCACACCGCGCAGCAGCAGCCACGCGATGGAGGTGATGAGCATGAACACGCCTGCCGCCGCGATGGCAGTGACGACGTACCACGCGAGGGGATGCCGATAACCCATCGCCACAGAGGCAATCTTGTGGGTGATGCTCTCGTAAGTATGCTTCCCCTCAATCAGCGCACCGGTCTCTCGCTGTGCCACCTCTTGCATCCTTTAATCTCCTTCCAGCTCTGGATTGGGATTGCGTACGGTCGCCAAATAGGTGGTGCGCGGCCGTACGTTCAGCTCTTCGAGCAGTCCGTAGTGGTGTGGTTGCGCCTTTGCCTGAGCCACCAGACTGCGTTCATCACTCATATCGCCAAAGATGATGGCATGCGTCGGGCAGGCTGCCTGGCAGGCGGTAACCACCTCGCCGTCCTGCACTTCACGCCCGAGCTTCTTCGCTTCGATTCGCGCCGCGTTGATGCGTTGCACGCAATAGGTGCATTTCTCCATCACGCCTCGCCCGCGAACGGTCACGTCGGGATTGTTCAGCAGTTGCAGCACCGGCTCTTTCGGGTCGTTGTACTTCAGGAAGTTGAATCGTCGCACCTTATAAGGACAGTTATTGGAACAGTAGCGCGTGCCGACGCACCGATTGTACACCATCTGGTTCAAACCTTCATGGCTATGCACTGTCGCTCCTACCGGACAGACGGGCTCGCAGGGTGCTTTCTCGCAGTGCATACAGGGCACGGGCTGGTGGTAGGTGCGCGGGTTATCCAGTCCACCCTCGTAATATCGGTCGACGCGCAACCAGTGCATTTCCCGTCCGATAGCCACCTGCTGTTTGCCCACGATGGGGATGTTGTTCTCCGCCTGACAGGCGACCACGCAGGCGTTGCAGCCGATGCACAGGCTGGTGTCGATGACCATTGCCCATTTGTGCCCATCCCACTGGTGCTCGGGGTAGAGAGAGGGCAGCTCGCCTGCGCCGTGCTTGGGAACGAAGTGGTCGGGGTCGCGCAGGAACTGCTGGAGTGTGCCCGCGTGGATCAGGTCGCGCCCCTCCATGCTGTGGTGCTGCTGGGTACTGGCGAGCGAGTAGCGTTCGCCCGTCTTTGCCAGCGTCACCCCTCCGACCGTCCACAGGGAATCCGAGTATCGCAGGGCATAAGCGTTGTATCCTAAGTCTGTGCCCACCTTGCCCGCTCGCTGTCGCCCGTAGCCCAGAAACACCGTGATGCAATCGTCGGGTTGGCCGGGCATAATCCAGATGGGCGCACGCACCTTCGCGCCGCGATAACGTATCTCTACCATGTCCACCATGTTGGCGAGTCCGCCAGTGTCCATGCTGAGACCCAGTCGCTGTGCGGTGGCCGGGCTGATGTATACCGCGTTATCCCACGTGAGCAAGCTCAGCGGTTTCGGCAGCTCCTGCAGCCAGCCGTTATTGGCGAAACGACCGTCCCAGATGTTTGGGTCGGGCAGGATGGTCATCTCCAACCCTTCTGGCACTGGGGATATCTTCTGCACCGCCTCCAGCACCGACGTCAGGCGTGGTTTTACCATCTTGACGGGCAGGGTAGAGCCAGCCACCACGCCGTCATGCAGCCATTTCCGCCATGACTTATCAAAGGTGGTATGGCCCGAACGCCCCTGCCAGTAGGAGCGCACAATGTCGTAGCCAGAGCGCTGTCGCCCCAGCATCGCATCGACGATTTCGTAGCTCGAGCGGGACGGGTAGAGCGGTTCAATCAGCGGCTGGATGATGGACACGGTTCCATCGTACGCCCGGGCATCGCCCCACGTCTCCAGATAATGCGATTCGGGCAGGTGCCATTCGCAAAGGGCGGAAGTCTCGTCCTCGTACATGCTGAGGTGAACCGTGAACGCGCCTCGCTGCGTGGTCTCTTTCAGCAGGCGTGCGAACTCGAGGTCGGCAGGTGCGTTGTAGGCGGGATTGCCACCGAGAATCACCAGCGCTTCCACCGTTCCCGATGCCATCTCCTGCGCCAATCGGCGGATTTCTTCGGTTTGCGACACCGGTTTGACCTCAACAGGCGCGGTGTATACGACCGTCTGCCCAATGTTACCCAGCGCATCGTTCATGGCGTGGACCAGAGCGTGTACTGCGGGAGGTTGGCTCTCCCCAACCAGCACCAGACATCGCCCCCGATGAGCCTGCAGGTCTCGCGCCACCACATCCACCCACCGCTGCACCTCGGCAGGCAGTGAAGGGGCAGAGACAGGCAACCCCACCGCCTTTGCCAGAGCCTGTGCGAACGCCGATACCTGCGACGGACGCAGAGGCAACCGATGGTCGGCAACGGAACCCGTCACGGTTGGGGTGCTTTCCACCACGTAGAGGCGGTTCATACTGCGGGTATCGCGACTTACCCTGCGGCGTGTGGAGTAATCATGCGCATAGCGCACGCTGGCGCCATCGCCGTGCAGGAAGTTCGCATCCAGCGACAGTATCACATCGGCGCGGTCTATGCGGTAGATTGCCTGCATCGGTTCACCGAAGGCAATGCGCGTCCCCTCCAGCGAGTGGTCGCGATTGACGGGTTCGTACTGATACCACCTCGCTTGTGGGTACTTGCGCAGCAGTTCCTCCAGCAGAGCCGCCAGGGTTGGCGAGGTCACCGTTTCCGTGAGGATACGCAAGCCTGCGCCACGCGCCGCCGCCTGCTTCGCCATCGCTGCCGCAAGTGCCGTGTTAAAGTCCTGCCACGACGCGACGCGGTTCTGCTGGACGGGACTTTGCGAGCGGTCAGGGTCATACAGGGTCAGGATGGATGCCTGCGTGAAGGCGTCGGTCGCACCGAGATGCTCTGGCGTTCCGTCGGGGTGAATGCGGGCAGGTTGATTCAGCGGCCGCACGCCCTGTCTGCCTGGGCTGGCGGGGTGTCGGGCATTGCCCTCGATTTTGGTGGGGCGTCCCTCGTGGCTTTCCACCAGTATCCCTCGCGCAAAGCCTCCCAGCGTGAACGCGGAAGCGTAATATAGAGGCTTGCCCGGAATAACCTCTTCGGGCTGCTGAACCTGGGGAACGATTTTTCGCTGTGGCAACGGGCGACAGGAGGTTAACCCTGCCAGTGCCAGCGATGCGCCCATCAGTTTCAGGAACTGACGGCGGTGCAGGAACGCCCCCAGCGGCGAGGACTGCAGAGGAAACTCCTTCTCCAGTATCTGACGGAACTCCTCGCTGTCGGCTACCTCTTCGAGGCTTCGCCAGTAGTTGCGCCCGCGTGCCCCTGCCAGACGCTCCCGTATCTCGTCCAGATTCAGCGATTGATGCTTTCTCTTCATCCTTGCTGTGACCCCATGTTTAGCGGTGGCAGATCGCGCAGTCGGTGAGCTGCTCTTTGCGAATACCGTATTCCTTGACCAGCTTTTCGCCTAACTCCAGCTGGTTCTTGGGCTGTTTGTACTCGTAATTGTAGACCTCTTCCTTCGGGCGGATGTACTTTTCGGGTTGACGATGACAGTCCAGACACCATGCCATGCTTAACGGTTGCGCCTTGTAGGTGATGTTCATCTCATGGACGGGTCCATGGCACGTGTCGCAGCCGATGCCTTTCTGCACGTGGATACTGTGGTTAAAGTACACAAAGTCGGGCAGGTCGTACACCTTGTTCCACTTCACCGGCGTGCCGTTCAGGTAGCTCTGCCGTATCGGTTCCAGCAGGGGACTGTTTGTCCACACCTGGGAATGGCAACTCATGCAGGTGTGCGTGGGAGGCACGCTGGCTACCGCCGACTTTTCCACCGTGCTGTGGCAGTAGCGACAGTCGATGCCTAACTCCTTCACGTGGTGTTTGTGACTGAACGGGACAGGCTGGTCTACCGGCGCACCGACCTGTGTAACGTATGGTGACCTGCTGAGATTAGACCCAATGAGCACCGAAGATACCAGTAACGCTGCGCCGGTCACGATGCTCAATCTTGCCAGTGTGTTACTGCTACGATGAAAGACCTGTGGCATCCTAGCCTCCGTCCTGGTTTGTGCTTTTTATCACAACCTGAAATGCATGTACTACCGCCGAATTGCTTAAAAAGGCTATCTACATAGCAATACTATGTCCACATATCAGTTATCGTCCCTAATTATACATGACGAACATCGGCTTTTTCAATAGAAACAGGCTCGAAATTCGCAAAAAAATCGCGCCCAATTTCACGATAATCCGCCTCATGCCCGTTGCGCATACTCCGGGAATAACACATAAAGAATGAAATAGATGATGACCCCCGTTGCTGAAACATACATCCACAGGGGCAGAGTCCACCGCGCGATGCGTCTGTGCCTTTCAAATTGTGCCTTCAAGGCGCGCCAGAAGGTCACCAGCACCAGCGGCACAATCACCGCTGCCAGAACGGTGTGAGTGGTCAATATCACCAGGTAGAATGTTCGCAGGGCTGGTGGCGCCGCGAAGCGTGTGGTGCCCGCATATGCATGGTAAACCAGGTAGCTTACCAGAAACAGCACGGATGCCATCAGCGCGGCTATCATACTCGCGCGGTGTTTGGCGACTTCACCCCGTCCGATGTATACCCTGCCTGCGACCAGGCACACGAAGCTGGTGAAATTGAGCACGGCGTTCACGGTGGGAAGCCATTCGATCACTGCAGACCCTCTTCGCGCAGCAAACGGTGTATATCCTCTATCAACCGTTGCACCTGCTCCATATCCAGACCACTGTAATAGCCTCGAATGCGCCCCGCGCTGTCTACCAGCACCAGCTTCTCGCTATGCACGAAGTCGTGTCGTGTGCCCTGAATCTCTTCAGGCACGTCCTCCGCCGCCAGCTTGAAGCCCTGACGTGCCAGCCGATAGATGGCTTTCTTTTCACCTGTCACGAACATCCACTGACCGGGCACGGCTCCCTTCCGTTGCGCGTAAGCGCGAAGCACCTCCGGGGTGTCATGCTCGGGATCCACGGTGAACGACACCAGACGAACATGGGGACTGCCTGCGAAAGCTTTCTGAACTTCGACCATGTTCTCCTGCATGACGGGGCAGATACTTCGGCAGGTGGTGAAGAAGAAGTTGGTTACCCACACTTTGCCATACAGGTCTTCCAGTCGGATGGGCTGACCTGTATGTGCAGTGAGCGAGAAGGCGGGTACCTGTCCGAACCCAGGCAGGGCGCTGGATGCCGTGTTCTGGCGTTTCGAGTGCACGTAAGCCACCGCCAGCAGCAGGATAGATGTGACCAGTAATCCCCAACTGGCAACACGGATAGCCCAGCGAGTAGCGATCACCTCTCGTCCCTCCTCAGTAAGCCAGTATCAACAGCAGTAACCACAGGGGCAGATACCCCAGTGAAGTGAACATCACTTTCATCGCCCGTTTGCCATCAGGTTGGCGCATGAAAGATTGCGCGGAACGAGTGAGCCACGTCCCCAGAAGCAGCGCGCCTGCGGTGTAGAACCCCGAACGCCACCCCGTCAGGAACGGGATCAGACTGACAGCCAGCAACGCGAGCGAGAGAAGCCACATCATCCTGCCCACCACAAAACCCTCGTCGTCGTTGAATGGTACTAAGTGGAAGCCTGCCTCGTGGTATTCGTGCCGGTACTTCCACGCGATCGCCCAGAAGTGCGGAAACTGCCACAGGAACTGTACAGTGAACAGCAGAACCGCCTGCCAGCTAAGGGACCCTGAGGCGGCAGCCCATCCCGCCGCTGGTGGTATAGCGCCCGCTACCGCACCCACGACCGTACACCACGCGCTGACGCGTTTCAGGGGAGTGTAGGCAAGTACGTACACCAGCAAAGCAAAAGCACCCAACAAGGCGGTCAGTGGATTCACTGTCAACCACAACACGACGATGCCCACTGCGCCCCACACCGTACTGACAATGGCCGCCTCTTTGGGGGATATCTTCCCGCTCGGAATAGGGCGGGTAGCCGTGCGGCGCATTCGGGCGTCGTGGCGCCACTCCAGCACCTGATTCCATCCGTTCGCCGACGCTATCACCAGCCACACACCTGCCGCGAAAGCCACAAGCACCGAAAACGGGAACACCGCTTGAGGAAGCCACATCGACGCCAGCGCGGACAGCCACACCAGCAGAGCCAGTCGGGGTTTGCTCAACTGCCAGTAAGCACATAGACGGGCGATGAGCACCGATGAAACGGACGTCGTCCATGAGTTGGGTGTTGCTACAAGTATGGACTTCACCAAAACCGCTCCTTGATGCGAGTTTCTAGTTTGAGAAATATTTATCAATCCTAATTATACTGATGTCATGGAGGCGAGTCAAGACTCACGGGGCTGTTCGAAAAAGATACCAACAGGAAAGTACTGTCCTGCACGCACAGGGTGAAACTTTTGCCCCGACTTTTCCGTCAAACTAAATGGATGAGCAATTATCGTTGATACCGCTCACTATGCTGTGAGCACGTCTTCCCACCCTCAGGGGAAAGGAGGTGAAGGAAATGCCTCTGGAAGACGTCGCCATGCGTCGAGAGCTGATGCACGAGGTCGCCAAGCGCCCGATTGACTACTCGTTGCTGGATATTCACGTGGTGCATGGCGTGGTGTATCTGCGCGGCATCGTACGCAAACTGCGCGGCTATGATGCAGACCCAGCGCAGGAGATAGAGACCCTTTGCCGCATCTTCCGCCAGAAGCCCGGCATCCGCCAGGTGGTCAACGAGGTCACCATCCGGCATTAGATACGCCCTGCGCAGGTCGCCGCTACCGCCCGAGAGTGGAACCTACTCGCGGGAAGGGAGGGGGACTGGTTTGTCTCTGAACACCAGATACCCGAACCGATGCGGGCGATGAAACGATACGTTTTCCCCCAGCACCGGTGACCAGCAGGTGTATTCTGTCTCCTTCCCGCTCATCTCGATGCGGTAGTGATTCACGCGCCATGTGTCTCCATCGGCAGGCGGTAATCTGGGGGCATCGCGGAAGACAGAGAAGGGGATCGATACCTCGCACTGCCAGCCGGGCACCTCGATGCCGTCGATGACCGTTTTGCCTGTTTTCACCGCCCACTTCATGCCTTTGGCATCCCACTCGATGAACATGTGGAACTTGCCCTCATCCAGCCACACCGCCACGAGGTCCACACACGCCCCCAGCGCGTTCCACTCAAACTCACAATAGTCCCGCAGGTCCTGACCGCCATCCGCAAAAAACTCCACCACCTCTTCCAGCCACAGTGGGTCATCCCGCTTACGCATCCTGCTGCGGAAGCTGTCATCCTCTACCCAGTAAGCGAGGTACAGGTTCTTCGTATCCCATGCCATCTTCACGCGCGTTTCGCGTTCTGGTGCCGAGCCGTCTTTCCACACCGTCAACCGCATGGCAGGCGCGTGTTTCCACGTGCGCTCGTCCAGAGCACCGTCCACGCGAATGCGGTCCGTCGTGCGAAAACATTCGTAAGTCGGTAAGGGCATCTGTTCCGATGTATGTTGCATGGCCGTCTCCCAGTCAACCAGTTTAAGCAGGTTCATCTTACATGAGGAGACCGGGGGAGTCAAGAGACAGGGGGCGAATTTCTCTGCCACGTCACGGTATAATGGGGTAACGTGAGACGCTTTCGGTCAAACCTTTTCTGGCAGGAGAAAGGAACATGCACGTACGCCTGAATGCGCCCGACATCGCTTGCAAAAGCTGCGTCAACGCCATCACGAACGCCCTGATGAAGGTGGACGGAGTACAACAGGTGAGTGTGGACATCGCCACCAAAACGGTGGAAGTGCAGTTTGAGGAGAACCGGGTTACGATGGATGCCATCCTGCACCGGCTGGATGCGGCGGGCTTTCCGGCGCAGGTCATCGGCTCCGCAAATTAGGGCAGCACCGTTTTCGCATTTGAACGGGAAGTCAAGCAAGCACCACCGCCGTATGGCGGTGGTGAGTATCATCTATTCATACGGGACGATGCTAATCGTGAGCGGGAAGTATCTCGATATCGTCCAGAGAGAACACGGCGCTTTCGGTAGCATCGCTCACAAAGCCGACCCAGGTGAGTACCCCGAAGCCATCATCGGAGGGCAGGTCATCCCACTGGTGTTGCGTGCCGTCGGGGAGACGCACCTTCATTCCCCAGCGTGCGCCAGTGGGTTTGCCCATTTGCGCCCATACCTCGAACTGCACCCACTGACCAAGGGGCAGGCTCACGCGCTCGCCGCCACGAACCTGTAGCGAGCCGTCTGCCACGCGGAAGGTGGGTCCCACGCGGTAGGGGGTCTGCCTCCAGTCGCGCCATTCGTGATACATCACCGTCTCCGCCTCTATCCGCAGGGCGAAGCGAGCGCGGCTGACACCCTGCCGATGATTCGGCTGGTAGGCGAAGTGCGGATTGAACGCATGTTGCAATCCGGGGGCGTCTACCACCTTCAGGCAGCGACCCCTACTGAAAGCCGTCTCGTCTGTCACCGAGATGCTGTCGCCCTTGCCTTCGGTAATGACCTGTGCCATCATCGGCGGAGAACCGACGGGTGTCTTTTCGAAACCGTCTTCCACGCGCATCGGCGGCGGTTCAGGAGCGAACTGCACCGGCGGATACCGTCGGGAGCGGGCGAGCGACACCCATCGCGAGTCGCCGTAGACACCTGCTCTGGTGTAGTCAAAGGGTTTGAAGCCGATTCGCAAGGCTGGCGAGCCCGGACGGAGGCGAAAATCGTGACGCTCTGGGTTGACAAACAGCGGGTCGGCGATGAGGCTTCCCTCGTCTTTCCCCAGTGCGCGCCATTGCTCCCACGAAAGGTCTTCGAAGGTAACCGGTTGTCCACCCGCTTTGAAGTACAGGTTTTGCCGCAGCACCACGTTGGCATCTTTCCACGAGCCGGTGAACAGGGGACCCTCCTTCCAGTACACGATGTTGCGCTCGAAGGTGAAGGAGAGGTGCGGCTCCACACGCGACCGCTGCAGCTGCCCGTCCATGCTGAAGGCGAGGATGTTGTTCCGGATGATGTTCTCCCTGCCGTAGTGCTGGTGGTAGGTGCCCGTTTTCACGTTATACACGAGGTTGTTTTCCATCACGATGTGCGTGCTGCCCTCATCGTTGTACAGCCCCCAGCCGCCGCGTCCGTAGCGGTCATACGAATAGACGTCGTGTATCACGTTGTTGCTGACGGTGGTGCCATCGGAGATACCCAGCGTGTACACGCCGCCCATATCGCTCAGCACGCCCCAGCCGAGATGGTGGATGCGGTTGAACTCGGTCCTGTTGCGCTGGGCACGGCTTTCCCCATAGCCCCACGTCCAGCCAACGGAGACGCCCGTATAGAAAAAGTCGCCGATGTCGTTGTGCGTGATTTCATTGTCTCCGCTCTGTCCTATCCAGATGCCTACCGCACCCATGTGGATGCGTCCGCCTCCCTGAATGATGCAGTTATGCACGGTAATGCGTGCGGTCTCCTGACCGGCAGAGGGGATGCTTCCCTCTCCGATGCGCACGCCGCCTGCTCCCATGTCATGCAGGTGGCAACGCTCCACGCGACAATCGGTGCACGCGCGGCGGAACCACACCGCGTAGGTGCCGATGTGCCCAATTTCACAGTCCTGCAGGGTTACATGCCGCGCCCCGTCCGCCATCACAACGGCAGGAATGTTGAACGCCGCCTACCAGTCGCCGTGCCCTTGCGGAGGCAGCACATACTGCGCATGGCGGAAAGTCAGTCCTTTGAAGGCGATATGCTCCACCCACTTGCCTTCCTCCGGCTTACCTTCGATGCGAATGAAGGAGTCAGTCACCGGAGCGTACACCTGCGCACGCCCCATGTCCTCTCCGGGCAGCGGCTTGTAGTACAGGGTACCATCGCGGCTCAAGAACCACTCGCCCGGCTCGTCTAGCGCGGCGAGGAGGCTCTCCAGATGGTAGCGCTGGTTCGGCGCCCATTCCAGAAACCGCCAGGTGTGTCCACCGGTGGTAATTACTGCGCCCGTTTCGGCGTCGACAGAGGCAACACGGTGGCGCGAAATCTCCCACGAGTGGTACACCACCACCGTCACATCGCGCAGCTGCTCCGGTGAGAGCGAAAGCAGAGGCGCAATGTCCTCCTTTCGGGCGATGAACGCGCGGTTGCTGAGATACGCTTTTTGTCCCGTCAACGGATCGATACCTTCGTCGATGCGGGAAAGCATGTAATAGTAAAAGCGATTGGGCGAGCGGGCGCGGATGGCACGCCTGCCGTTTACCCACAGCTGCTCGAAGTACCACTTGCCTGCCCGCACTTCGGGGATGACAGTTGTCCAGATGCCGTTTGCGCCTTTGCGGAAGCCGGTCATGCGTTTGCCGCCATCAAACACGGGTCTGGCGTTGGGCATCGCTTCGTAAATAATGGGCGCGTCTGCGGTGCCGCTGTCCTCTGGGGTAAAGACGACCGGCTCGGTTATCCGGTAGGTTCCACCGGCAAACAGTACATGAACGGGCACACGCAATCTCTGCGTTACCTTCAGCCGGCGCACTGCATTTCGTGCTCCCTGCAGCGTGGCGAGCGGTCCGTCCGTACGCGAGGCGTTGGGACGCGGAAGCCTGCCCGACCAGCGGTCGTTGCCATTGGGCGCGACGTAAAGACGTATTGGCGGCTGTGCGGAAACGGCAACCGCCAGCATCAAAACGGCCAGCAATATTCCGACGCCTTCTCTCATGTGTGTCTACACCTCTCCCGGTATTCAGCGGTATACCTCCAGCTCCGCGATGCTCATCTGCACGCCCAGCTGGTTGGGTCCGTCTGGTTTGACGGCTTGCACGCGCACATAGCGGGCAGGAGTGGCTGGGAAACGATGCTCCCGCGCTCCACCCACGCCGTCGGTGACATGGGCAACTTCGCACCAGTTGATGCCGTCCTCCGAAATCCACAGGCGGTACTCGGTGGCGTATCCCGGTCCAAAGCGGATGACCACCCGACCTACCGGGTAAGTTTTCTGCAGGTCCACCTGATAGCTCCACGCCCACTCATTGCCTGCCTGCGCAAAGGTAACAGGGTCGCCATCCACTCCACGCGACGCAAACGGCTCCCAGCCGCTGGGAGGGAGGGGACGCTTGCCATCTGCGCTGAGCAACCACGCGGGTTTGTTGAGAGCCAGATTCGCACTGCGTTTCACCGGAGGTCTGGGGGGTACGAACGGGGGGTACGGCGGCTTCAGCGGCTTTGCCAGCTCCACTTTCAGGATGGTATCCACCGGGTCGCTCGCTATCGTGCGGGCGTCGATGTGTACGGTGTCGTTCTGCTGGCGGAAGGGCACCACTCTGTTCTGGTTCATCCACACCACCCGCTGTACCGGCTGGCGCACGGGGGAGAGCACAATGTTGCCATCGGGCGGCATGCCCGTTTTTCCGCGTGGGGTCTGCAGGATATGCAGGTACAGCGCGCTGCCGTCCGCTTTCACCAGACTGTAGCCCCAGGAAGCGGGCGGCAGGGGGGCGGGGTATACCTGTGTGAAGCTCTCCACCAACGAGGGTATCCCCGTGGGGTTGAACCAGTCTGCCATCTCGCGGTGGCATTGCAGCACCGGCGAGTCGGACAGCGTACGGATTTGCGTGGCGATGGTGGGACTGTGGTCGATGTTCGCCACGTAGCCTTCGCCGATGAGCGAAATCATCGCCTTCACGTAGTCCTGCCAGCGCGGATGAACCCCTTTCGAGTAGACGAAGTTGGGGTCGGTAACCAGACGCCAGCTTTCCACCACCGGTCGCTTAAACCAGCTGATGGGCACGGGCCATGTTCGCCAGTGCTTTTCTCCCCATGCGCCCCAGCCTTCCATGCAAACCGCATCCCAGTCGCCGTTGAACAGGGTCGGAATGCCGTTCAGGATGATGAGCGTATCGGGGTTGTGAGCGCGGATGACGCTGTACATCGCGTCCAGCGCAAAGCCTCGCCAGCCGGCCCAGTCGAACCAGATAGCAGACGGGTTATAGCGCCGCATCACCTCGTCGATAACGAGGATGGCTCCGTTCTCGCCGCCGTGGTTATCACCGTCGAAGTTACCAATGTACACGCCGAAGCGGATGCCTTCCACCTCCAGAGCCTGTTTGTAGGGCATCAGCACATCGCCCAGCGGGTTGTCTGGATGATAGCGAGACTGCCAGCGGTAGCGGTGGTCGCCGTTGTTATAGCCGATGCACATACCCAGCGCGTAGCCCTGTCGCTTCATCAGGCGGGCGAAGGTACGGTGCTCGCCGGCAGGCATGCTCTCCGGTGCGTGAATCAGCGCATCGAGTCTCGCCTCCTCCAGCCATTTGTTGGGTCGTTCCCGCACGGTCAGGCTGAAGGTCTGCACAGCCACTGCGCCTGCACTATCCCTCACCTGTATGGTGAGCGGGTATTCGCCGGGCTTTGCGCCAGCATCCACTGTTCCCACGATGTGTCCGTCTTCCAGCAGACGCAGTCCCGCCGGCAATCTACCCCGCAACACACGCCACCGGTAGGGTGGGGAACCGCCCTGCGCCATCAGGCGGAACGGGGAGGCTTTTACCGTCAGATGGGGAGCCAGCGCCAGGAAGCCCAGTACGTCGGTGGAGGTGGTGGAGGCAAAGGCGTCCGCCTGCACGTAGGGCCACTCCCGATAGGCTATCGGCAGCGCACCCGCGCCAATGTCGGTCATCCCCTGCGTGCAGATAGCCAGCTTGCCTGCGCCCCCGTTCACCGAGGGGATAACATCGGGCATTGGCTCGCCCTGAGCGTCGGTCAGGCTGGCGTAGAAGCCGAAGCGTCCTTCCTCCGTGTTGGCGATTTTGAGCAGCAGGCGGTTCCAGCCCTGCTGGAGCGTTACCGCCGCACTCACAGCGTCGCGCTGCCAGTTCCCTTCACGCACTTCCAGCACCAGCTCGCCGTTCAGCCACACCTTCGCCAGGTGGTCTGCGCCCAGCTTCAGCTGCGCACTTCGCGCTGTCGGGCAGAAGAGATGGACATGGGCATAGGCAACCTTTGCGGCGATGCTCTCGCCCCGTTTCACGGCGAAATAGCTGAACAGGTCGTTGTAGTCGTCGTAGTTGCGGCTGAAGGTGCGGTCGTCGAAATAGCGCCACTCTTTGCCCGCGCTGACCGTGCCGACGGATGGCTGCACCTCCCTTTCGCCAATCCAGTCCCGCTCGAAGCCGCTGTTGCCTGTGTTATCGAACGTTCCCAGAACCAGCCACGTGTTCAACCCTGAAGGTGCAGCCATCGTCAACACCTCGCCGCAAAGCAGTAGCAGGATGCTCAAACCGACCGAACGCATCGTCAATCTGCGGGCACCAGGTAGACCCGGTCCACCCACACCGCTTTGACGTTCGCCTGTTCTTCGTTCACATGCCTTTGCCCGTCAATGCCAGCGGCGGGAGGCGCCACCCAGATGTACATGTCCGGGTTCATCTCCACGGTGCCGATGAGGAAGGGGCGGTACGCCTTCTCATCGGTGTCGGCGATTTTGCCGCGGATTTCGCCAGCAGATGTCCACTTTGCGCTATCCCACACGCCTGCCCAGAAGGCATCTTTTTGCGGGTCCACACCAGCTTTCTTGTCCACCCGCAGCACCACGTACACCTTCCATCGCCCCGTGTGAGCACGCTTCGGCAGGTCAACCGCACGTATTTGATATGCCCACTCGCGGTGATTACCCAGCAGCTTGACTGCGAGCCCGTCGGACGCCAAGGGGTCGCCGGCATACATGCCCCACGTGCCTTCGTTGATGATGTTCACTACCTCCTCCTGGGCGTCCACACAATGACGGGCGTTTGCCCCCGCGATGCCGGTTGGTGGTGCGACCGCACGGGTTTTGCGAACGCGCTCCGGAACAACTGGGTCTGGCTCGTCCACCGCGAACTGCTCCACGAACTTTTGCGGGGTCAAGCCGCCCTCGTTGACGTGCGTCATGGGCGACCAGCCTTTGGGCCCCGGTCCGGTGACCACTGCCAGCCACTCATCTGCCACTGCTTTGCGCGAAAGAGGCAGCGGCCACTCGGCTCCCAGTACCAGGCACTCACGGCGCAAGCGCACCCAATTGTTCAAGAAGGCGTAACGCACGGGCTGATGCCCCTGCTTCACCCGCCAGAGGATTTCCGGATTGTCCTTCACTGCCTGCTCTGCTCTCTGCCACAGCTTTTCCGCCTCGCTCAGGGTTTTGAAGTTGAAGAACGGGGCGTTGGAGCGGGTGAAGCAGCTCAGGTAGAAGTCTTTCGCCGCGTTGCTCATCAACTGCATGTAGCGCAGGATATAGGGCGCCGCCTTCCCGTAGTAACCCTTGAGGAACTCCTCGATCATCTTGCGGTCATCCTGATAGGGGTCCCACATCAGTTGCGCCAGCACCCACGCGCGTAGTTCCGCGAACTCGGCACCATGCGACTGATAAGCGCCCTGCTCGAACAGCCCGCGCACGCCATGCTGGTGGAAGAAGCGCACGTTCGGTCCCAACGAGAAGTAGTTAGGATGGGGCTGCACGTAGTGGGCGAAGTCGGTGGTATAGTCCCAAACATACAGCCGCTGGCTCATTTTGGACCATCCGCGGATGTCGTCGGCAAACGCCTGATTGCTGGGGTGTTCCAGCGGCCGCGCGAAGTTGCACTCGATAGAACACAGGCGGACAATGACGCTGTCGCGAGGCTTAAGCGTTTTGGTGGGCTTTCGCGTGTAGGTGTAGGCCAGCGTGTCGAAGGCGACGTGCGGGAACTCTTTCTCCAGCCGCTCGGCGATGTAGTTCACCATGTCCAGCACCGAACCGGCTTGCGTTCCCTCGCGCTCATCGATTGCCTTGCAGGTATCGCACTGGCACGCGCCGTACCAGTCGTTTTGAGAGATGGAGACGATGCTTGCTTCGGGAGACTCTTTCAGCCACTGGCGCACGCGCTCCACCAGAAACTCGCGCAGTTCGGGGTTCGTACAGCAAAGCTGGGCGTTCTGGTAGGTGCGTTTACCGTTAATCAGGCTGTACCATTCAGGATGCTTTTCGAAGTAGTGCTCCGGCGGTACCAGCGGGTAGAAGGTATGCACGAAGCCTTTATAGATGATTTTGCCGCCGTGCTTCTCGGTGAGGCGGGCAGCGTGTCCGTTGTAATAGTTTCGCGCAGCCCAGTCGCCGTCAAAGGCGGGGTACCAGAACGGCTCGCGGTATTCAAAAGCGGGTTTCTCCTCGATGGAGAGGGCAGGCACACGCAGCGTGCTTTTCTTCGGGATGTGCGTCGCCCATGGCGCCCACCAGCGCACACCGCACACTTTGCTGAGGAAGCGGTAAACGGCGTACAGCGTGCCGCGTGGGCGTCCACCCGCCAGCAGCAGGTAGTTGCCTTTGGTGCGGATGGTAACCTGCTCGCTGCCGAACTCGCTGAGCTTCACCTCGGGAAACACCGCTTCCGCCAGATGCCCCGGTCCCACGATGATACCGGTTTGGGGCACTTCGCCCGGGTGTATCTCGCGCACTTCGAAGCGCGCGCCGGTTATCTGTTGCAGATGGCTGGCAAGCTCCTCTGCCGCGTAGCGTTCCGTCTGCGTCGCGCCATACTGTATCAGCACAGGCAGGCGGGCTTTACCGCCGGTTGCCACGGTGATCTGCGACTGTGCGCCGGTCGCACACAGTAAGACGATGATCGGACAGATCCCAACGGCGGGTTTCATCACGTATTATCCTCCTTCTTCAGCATGTTGAACTCTTACCTACTAATACTCAGCAGCCGGAGAAGTTCCTGCCCCGTGTGCTTACCTGCCCGTGGCATTACGAGATTTCATGCTGTCGGCGAAAAAAGTCTTAACATCCCCTTGACAAAAGCGAGAAAGAGGGTTACAATGAGAGTGTAACTCTTAAACGATTAAGACACATCGGGTAGGAGTTACAAAGGAGGCAACAGGCACAGGTGTGCCTGATACCGGGCGCTGTAGGACACGAGGTACGGCGCATTATCCCATTCTTATCACACCGTACAAGGAGGGTGCAGTAAATGAACCGAAAAGCGTTTACGCTCATCGAGCTGCTAGTGGTGATAGCGATTATCGCCATTTTAGCGGCAATCCTGTTCCCCGTCTTCTCACAGGCACGTGAGAAGGCCCGCGGAGCCACCTGTTTGAGTAACCTCAAGCAGATTGGTCTCGGCGTGATGATGTATGTGCAGGACTACGACGAGACCTTCCCCATGTCCCAGTACGGTGGCGGAAGCACCGGCGTACCCCAGCAGGCGTGGTACAGCGTCATTTGGCCGTATGTCAAGAGCGGCGACCGCTACCGCGATGAGCAGGGTGTGGAGTACAGCTGGGGAACTCACGGTCTCTACGCCTGCCCGTCTTTCCCGGACCGCAACCAGAGCGGTAAGTACGGCTGCCATTACGACGTGTTTGCCGATTTCTGGAACTGGCCTGTCGGAGGCAACGATGCCCGCCATCGCGTGACGCCCATCTCCGCGCTGGAGACCCCTGCTGAGAAGGTCATGATTACCGAGAAGGGCGTCAACGACGCCTTCTGGGGATGGGTCTACTTCGGCACCTGGGAGTGGGACTGGGTGGACTGGATTGGTCGCCCGCCACAAAGAGATGGTGCTGAGCGTGCTCTGCAGCGTGACTGCGACCTGGTGAACGACGGGGACGGCAACGCGACGTGGGCAGGCTGTGGCATGATGCCGCGCTATCGCCATACCGGAACTGCTAACGTGGTCTTCTTCGACGGTCACGCCAAGGCGATGGGACGCGGACAGATCCTGTGGTACCGCAACATCTACGTGCCGGTCGGCTTGCCTGCGCAGTGGGCATCGGAAGGCTGGTATCCGTACTGAGCCTTCGACCCAGTGAAACCGATAATAGGGGCGGGGCAATGCCAGCCCCGCCCCTTATTGCAGGAGGAGAGAGGGACAGATGGACAGCAAAAAGAAGACGATTATCGCGATTGTGCTCATCATCATCGCCGCGCTGATATTTGCCTTCCAGTATCAGCGCACGAAGGAACCACCACCGAAGAAGGTGACTGCCGAGGATATCAAGGCGGAGATACAGCGGATTCAGAACGATCCGAGAATGCCGCCACAGGCAAAGGCGATTGCCATTAATCAACTGCTGCAGTATCATCCCGAGGTGGCGAAGGAACTACAGCAGCAACAGCCTGGCAGATAAGGTAGCAACAAAGCGGGGCTTGCATCGGCAAGCCCCGTGCTTTTCGCCCATCGCGAGGAGAGTTTCTCTCAAAACGGCTTTCCCCAGCGGTCCCACCACCAGCCTCGTTTCGCCGTTTCGGACCATGCCCGCCACCGGCGCAGCTGCTCTGGGCTCATCGGAACGCCTTTGCCCATCTTCCCCAACCGATACGCCCGCCACATCTGCCAGCGGTGCCACCGCCATGCCCACAGCTTGCGCAGCTTCTCGCGCTGTTCGAGCGTCAGTACCGAGCCGATTTCCTGACGGGTGTTTTGGCGCAACTCCAGCAACTGCTTGCGCTTCTGCTCGCGCGTGAGCGAGGCATCGTCGCGAATTTTCCGCGCCTGCTCGCGGGCGTTGTCCAAAATGCTTTCTATTCTCGCTTTTTGCTCGTCGGTCAGCTGCAGCCACTTCGCCATGGCGTTCCAGCGGTGCAGACGGCGCTGCGCCAGCACATCCGGTCCGGCGCCTTTACCGGTAACCTGTGCCACCGCGGGCTGGATAAACCACATCACCAGAACGCTAATCAGCGTCAACGAGAGGACTGTCATCTTTCTCATCGCCTGTTGTCACCCCCTTATTCTCTGATATCCATCTTCGTAGACGTCGGAAGGACGAAAGAGTTCATTGCCTGTAGCAGCGCCCGGCTCTTTCTGCGTAGCTCTGAAGCCAGCAGTGCAGGAGCCTCCTCGCTGTAGGGAGAAGTTTGTCCTGAGAAGCTTCGGGAGGCGTTGTGGTGGCAACGTGGTACGTGTGGACAATGGACGATGTCGGCGCAGGCGGCAGCGATATGGTGGAAGCCATGCGCCGTGTATGCGCCTTGTTGCAGTCGCGCGGAGTGCGCATGACCCTGTTTGTGGTACCCAAACCGAGTGGACAGCCCATGAGCGAAGAATGGGTAAACGCCCTGCGTGAGGCGCACGCAGCGGGACATGACCTGCAGTTGCACGGGCTCACCCATGAAGATTGCTTTGAATTCGGTCCCCCGAACTGGCCGGCAACGGACATCATGCCTGCTTTCATCGAGGAGTTTGAGCGTCGGCGCGGGGAACTGATGCCACGCTACACCCTGCCGAACCTGCGCGCGCGCATCGAGGAGGGGCTGGCGATTTTTCGGCAAAGGCTGGGTGTGGAACCAACCGTCTTTCGCGCGCCCTGTGGAGCCATCTCCAAACCCATGTTCGAGGCATTGCAACAGGTGGGCATTCGTTACCACTCCTGCATGTATATCAGCGGCACTGGCTATGAGCATCTGCCGCATCGCAGTGGGGTGATTGCCCAGAAATGGGTGAGCGACATCCCCCACACTCCGTTTCGCTGGTATAGCGGTGTGGTGGAGGTGCCCATTCTGAACGAGTACACGTGGCGCGGCGCATGGCAGCGGGAGCAGGAGTTTGTCGCGCTGGCGAAGGAGGACGTCAGCCGTATCGCGCAGGAGAGCAACGTTGCGGTGCTGTTGACGCACACGCACGGAGTGGGCGATAACCTGGACTACGCCTTGCGGCTGATGGATGCGGTGATAGAGCACGTGCTCACCAACGGGCTGGGCGATTTCGCCACACTGGGCGAACTGGCGGCAAACGGGCATCTGGAACAGGCGGTACGGGGGACGGGACCCGATATCCTGAGTGTATGAGGAGGCGAAACCATGTATCGCATTGGCAAAGAGGAAGTAGAGGAAGTACGCAAGGTGCTGTTAAGCGGACATCTATTCCGCGTGGGCGAGGGTGTGGAAGGGCATTTGCATGAAGTAGACCAGTTCGAGCGCGAGTGGGCGCAGACCATTGGCACGGACTACGCCCTGTGCATGGCAGGAGGGGGAACCGCCGCACTCATTTGCGGGCTGGTGGGTATGGGCATCGGTCCGGGTGATGAGGTGATTGTGCCCGGTTACACGTGGATGGCAACCGCCACCAGCGTACTGGCGGTCGGGGCGATACCTGTTATCGCCGAGGTAGACGAAACGCTCGCCCTGGACCCTGAAGATGTGCGCCGCAAAATCACACCCAACACCCGGGCGATGATACCGGTTCATATGGTGGGGCGTCCTGCCAACATGCAGGCGTTTCTGGACATCGCACGCGAGCATGGGCTGATGGTGCTGGAAGACTGTTGCCAGGCGGACGGCGGTAGTTACAGAGGCAAACGTTTGGGTAGCTGGGGCAACGCGGGCGCGTTCAGCTTCAATTACTTCAAAATTATCTCGTGTGGCGAAGGCGGCGCGTTGAACACCAGCGACCGCACCCTGTACGAGCGCGCACTGGTGTTTCACGATGGCGGCGCAGCGTTCCGCCCTTACGCTAAGGACCTGGGCATTCCCATTTTCGTGGGCATCCAGCTGCGGGCAGATGAGGTGATGGGGGCGATATTGCGGGTGCAACTGCGCCGGCTGGATGGCATCCTGAGCGACCTGCGCCGTATCCGCAAACGGTTCGAGCAGGAGCTGGCGGAAACGCCGGGCTTACGCATCGCCCCCAATAACGACCCCGAAGGAGACTGCGGGGTGGTGGTGGCTTTCCAGTTTGACTCCGAGGCGCAGGCGCGCGCGTTTGCAGGCGAGACGGGCGGCTGGCTGCCTATTGACAGCGGCAAGCATGTCTACTCCAACTGGGAGCCTCTGTTGCAAAAGCGCATCATGCACCATCCCGACATGAATCCGTTCCACCATCCGCGCAACCAGGGGCTTCGTACCGATTACACTCCCGACATGTGTCCACGCACGCTGGATGTTCTCAGCCGAACCGTGTTCATCTCGTTACATCCCGACTGGAGCGACGAAGAGGTCTCGCGGCGTATTGAGGCGTGTCGGCAAGGGGCGAAGGAGGCGGTGGCGCTGTGACTCCGGCAACATGGTGGGCGCTGGCGTTCATTGCTGCCTGCGCGGTGTTGATCGTTTGGGTTCGGGTAAAGTATCCCCTGCCCGACCCCTCCCGGTCGGGTCGTCCCGCGCGGCGACGCGCCTCCGCCCGCCGTCGCTCGTCCAAACGCTCCTCCAGTTTACGGAAACGTTAAACAGTAAGCCGAAGAATCACTGGCACAGTCACTTCATCTATGGTATATTGTAGATAGAGTGGCTTAAGCTGTAAGGAGGAACCAATGGGTTATACCAACTTTGACGAGGTTCTTAGCGATGCGGCACGGCTGAAGAACACCCGTCTGGCGGTGGCATGTGCCCATGAGCGTTCGGTCATGGAGGCGCTGTATCTCGCGCAGTGTTCGGGCTTAGCTCAGCCCGTTTTGATAGGTGATGCCGACATCATCGAGGTGATAGCGGGCGACATCGGCTACACTCTCGAACCACACATGGTCGTCGATGAGCCGGACGACGTCACGGCAGCTCGCAAAGCGGTTCAGATGGTACGCGAGGGAACGTGCCAGGTGCTGATGAAAGGGCAGATTCATACCGCGGACCTGCTGCGAGCCATCCTGGACCGTGAAGCGGGTTTGCGCACCGGGCGGCTCATCAGCCATGTGTTCATTCTGGAGATGGAAGACCGGTTGCTGATAGTCACCGATGCCGCCATGAACATCAAGCCGGACCTGTTACAGAAAGCGCAGCTTATCTGCAACGCCGTGTACGTGGCGCGCGGATTGGGCATTGAACTGCCGAAGGTGGCGGTGTTGACCGCAGTGGAGACCATTAATCCCGATGTGCCTTCCACTATTGATGCCGCCATTCTCTCCAAAATGGCAGAACGCAACCAGATTAAGGACTGCATCGTGGATGGTCCCCTCCAGATGGACAATATCATCTCGGAAGAAGCGGCACGCCTCAAGAAGTTGAGCAGTCCTGTGGCGGGAAAGGCGGACATCGTGTTGTGTCCCGATATCGAGACGGGCAACGCGCTGGTGAAGATATTTGCGCATTCCACAGGCAGGCGCGTCGCGGGCTTGCTGGTAGGGGCAGCTGCCCCGGTGGTGCTGACCAGTCGCGCCGATACTGCGGAGTCCAAGATGCTGTCCATCGCCGTTGCCACCATTCTGGCGAACAAGACGCACATCCAGCCGGGCACGGTATCGCTGTAAGGGAAAAACGGGGGCACGCTATGTCGTGCCCCAGTATGGTTACACCGCGCGTATCCTGTTAATCTCGCTCTGCAGAGTGACGAGCCGGTGATACACACCCTCTTTTGCCATCAGCTCGTCGTGGGTACCGATTTCCACCATCTGCCCCTGCTCCAGCACCACCAGCCGTTGCGCGTTGCGCAGGGTCGACAGGCGGTGGGCGATTGCCACTGTCGTGCGGTTCTGCACCAGCCGGGCGATGGCTTCCTGAATCTGACGTTCGGTCTCGGTATCCACCTGCGAGGTGGCTTCGTCCAGGATGAGGATACGGGGATCGTGCAGGATAGCGCGAGCAATGGAGATGCGCTGTCTCTCACCACCCGATAGCCGCTGTCCGCGTTCGCCAACCTGCGTATCGTAGCCGTCGGGGAAGCGAAGGATGAAGTCATGGGCGTTTGCTGCCTTCGCCGCGGCGATGATTTCCTCCTGAGTGGCGCCCGGTTTCGCGTAGGCGATATTATCGCGGATGGAGCCGGGGAACAGGAACGGCTCTTGCAGCACCACGCCCACGTGCTTGCGCAGGTCTTCCATGCGAATCTGGCGCACGTCCACGCCATCTATCAGGATTTGTCCTTCGTCGGGGTCATAGAAGCGCAGCAGTAGGTTAATCATGGTGGATTTGCCCGCGCCGCTGTGACCGACCAATCCCACCATCTCGCCCGCCTCAATCTTGAGGTTGATATTCTTGAGCACGGGCTTGTGTTTATCGTAGCCGAAGGTGACGTTGCGGAACTCTACCTCGCCACGCACTTCGGGCATAGGGATGGCGTCTTCGGCATCTTTCACGTCGGGTTCGGTGTCCAGAATCTCGAACACGCGCTCGGCAGCGGTAAAGGTGCGGGTCAACCACTGGCTCACGCGGGTCAGAATCTGCAGGGGGCCATAGAACATGCCCAGATAGCCGAGGAACGCTATCAGCGTGCCCAGCTGCACTTCACCCTTGATGACTCCATAACCACCAAACGCCCACACCAGGAAGAAGCCGATGTTCGTGAGCAGGTTGAGCATGGGGAAGAAGGTCGCCCACATCATCTCCGCCTGCAACCCCGAGCTCATCAGGTCGCGGTTGCGTCGCTGGAAGCGTTCGATCTCATCGCTCTCTTTGGCAAAGGCTTTCACCACGCGGATGCCGGAGAGCGTGCTGTTCAGCGTAGCCGAAAGACGCGACCATCGGTGCCAGAACTGGTGAAACACACGGCGCACGGTCTTCCAGAACCACATGGTGACCAGCACCACCAGCGGTGTGGGCAACAGGATGAGCGCCGCCAGCTGCCAGTTCATCCAGAACAGCATGCCAGTGATACCGATGAGCAACAACACGTTCACCAGAAGGGAGCTGACGCCATCCACCAGAAAGTCATGCAGTGCGCCGGTGTCCTGCGTGATGCGCGACATAATCGCGCCGGTGTGGCGCTTGTCGTAGAAGGAGAGGGAGAGCCACTGCAGGTGCTGGAACAGCTTCGCCCTGACTTCGAACACCAGCCTTGCACCCAGCCATGCCGACAGCCTTCCACGCCATATCGATAGTCCCACTCCTGCCAGGCGTGTCAAAGCCAGTACTGCCAGAATAACCACCAGCAGATGCACATTCTGGCGCGGCACCAGAACGGAGTCGACCAGTATTTTTGTCAGATACGGTGGAGCCAGATCGAGGGCGGTGCCGACCAGCATCAGTATTCCCGAAAGCACAATCTGCCATTTGTAGGGCTTGGCGAATGCCAGCAGCCGCCATACCACCCGACCCTTGCGCGAGCAACGTGGGCAGACCTGTGTGTCGCCGGGCAGGCGGAATCCACACACGGGGCAATGCGTGGGTTTTTGTTCAATAGGTTCAGGAGGTGGCTCCTGTTTCGCCACCGCTGAAAGATACCGTGCCACCTCCGCGAAGATAGCGGCTCGGGCGTTCGAGAAACGCACCAGCTCCAGCACCTTGCCGTCTCGGGTAACCACAAGCGCCCCGCAACCCACCAGCATCTCGGTAGTGGCATCCGACATGCAGCTCAGAGGCAGGTCGATGTCGCATTGCACATCGGGCGGCTCCACCGCAAAGTCCAGCCCGTTCCCCATCACCGGGGGTGTCCAGCCGGGCGGGGGAGAATAGACCTGCACGCAATCGTCCGTGACGACAAGCCAGCGGATGCCGAAGGTTCCGTCTGCACCGATATCGGTGTATGCGCTCAAACGTATCTTTTCTTTTCCAACCTTCTCCTGCAAAACCGCGGGAACTGGCTCACATAAAGGCATACGGCAGCACCTACCTCCTCACGGATATGAGTATACCACTGCACTTTCGTGCTGTCAAAGTTTCGGGATAGCCCCCCGTTTCATGACGCAGGTAAGCACCGGGCGGTTCGCGAAACGGTATGTGAATCCAACTTGAGCGACGAGGGAATCCTGATGCGGTTTCATCTGGATGGCAATGACTGGTTACTTGCCCCGCTGTTGCCCCATGAGTTCTGGTGGCGACAGGCATGGAAAGAAGAATGGTCTCCAAGAGGTTGCCCACCGTGGGGCGAGTGGATACGCGCCTGTGTGCCCGGTGATGTGATTGCCGACACGCTGGACGCGGGGCGGATACCTCATCCCTACCGGGACCTAAACAGCCTTGCCTGTGAATGGCTTTCCGAGCGCGACTGGGTGTATCGTAAAGACTTTACTGTGCCCGATGACTGGCAGGGAAAGCATGTGCGTTTGCGCTTTGATGGGGTGGATTACGCCTGCGAGGTGTATCTCAACGGACAGCTGCTGGGCAGGCACGAGGGTATGTTCACACCGTTTGAATTCGATGTCACGCACATCCTGCGTTTCGGGGAACCGAACTGCCTGACCGTGCTGGTAGAACACAAACCGCCGGTCGATGTGGTGCAGGGACAAATCGGCTGGACGAACCGCGCAAGGGTGTGGAAGTCGCGCTTTGCCTATGACTGGGACTGGTGTACGCGGCTCGTTCCTCTGGGCATCTGGCAGAGTGTGAGCCTGCTGGCGACGGATGGCGCGTGGATAGAGGATGTGTGGGTTCGCCCCCGTGTGGAAGGAGGAGTGGCGCGTGTCGAGGTGCGGTCGCGCCTGCGAAGCCTGCCCGGTGCGTCTGGGGAGTGGACTCTATCCTGGCGTGTAGAGGACCCTGAAGGTTGTCTCGTGGTTCAGGGGAGTGAAGCCGTGGCAGCAGGCGAGACGCAGCCGGTAGAGCAGGTGACGCCGCTGGAGATACCCAATCCCCGCCTGTGGTATCCCAACGGCATGGGTGAACAGCCGCTGTACCGGCTGTATGTGCAGCTGGGGCGGGGCTTTCAAAACTCCGATGAACGCGAGGTAACCTTCGGTATCCGCACCCTGCGCGCCATTCCCAACGAGGGCGCGCCCCCCGATGCCCTGCCCTACACGCTGGAGGTCAACGGGCGGCGTGTGTTCGTGAAGGGCTGGAACTGGGCACCCCACGAGCAGATGTACGGTCGCGTGCAACCCGAACGCTATGAGCGTCTGTTGACGCTGGCGAAGCACGCCCACTGCAACCTGTTGCGCGTGTGGGGTGGGGGATTGCTGGAGCGGGAAGAGTTCTACAGTCTCTGCGACCGGGTCGGCATCATGGTATGGCAGGAGTTTCCGCATTCGTCGTCGGGCATCCAGAACGCCCCGCCGGAGGATGAAGCCTATTTGCGGTATATCGAAGAGCAGGCGCGGCAGATGATACCCCTGCGACGCAACCACCCCTCGCTGGTTATCTGGTGCGGCGGCAACGAGCTCATGGACGAACGCTATGTGCCGCTCACCGATGCTCATCCTGCGCTGGCGAAGCTGAAATCGCTGGTGCAGGAGCTGGACCCCGACCGAATCTGGCTGCCTACCTCTGCCTCGGGACCGGTGGAAGGCGCGTCGGCGGAACTGGCAGGCACGGGAAAGATGCACGATGTGCATGGTCCCTGGGTGTATCTGGGCGCAGAGGAGCATTACCGCTTCTACAACGTCATTGACCCGCTGTACCATTCGGAGTTTGGAGTGGAAGGAGCGGCAAACCCGCAGATTTTCGAGCGTTTTATCTCGCCGGAGTGTCGCTTTCCACCCGACGCGACGAACCCGGTATGGTTGCATCACGGCAGCTGGTGGATTCATCGCGAGAAGCTGGAGGCTTTATTCGGACGCATCGAGGACCTGCCGACCTTTATCCGTGCCAGCCAGTGGATGCAGGCAGAGGGATTGCGCTATGCGATTGAGGCAAACCGCCGCCGCAAGTGGCGTTGCAGTGGGGTTTCGCCCTGGCAGTTCAACGAGCCCTTCCCAAACACGGCATGTACCAACGTGCTGGATTATCTGGGGCAACCCAAACCCGCCTACTGGTGGGCGCGACGAGCCTATGAGCCGGTGCATATCAGCCTGCAATACGAGAAACTGACGTGGCGACCGGGCGAGAAGTGGCAGGCTGAGGTATGGTTGCATCACTCTGGGGTGCAGCCCATCCGTGCGCACTGGTCGGTGTGCCTGTTAGCACTGGATGGCAGGGAATGCGCCCGCTTTGGAGGCGCGGTGAAGGTTGCGCCGGAAGGGGCAGTACGTGCTGGACATGCAGAGTGGATTCTCCCCGCAGAGGTGGGGGTGTGGATGGCGCTGGCATGTCTGCACGACGAACGCGGCGGGATACTTTCCTGCAATGAATACCTGTTCAGCACCGCTCAGCCGCCCATGCAGCCGTTGCTTGAAGCTCCTCGCACGACACTGCGAGTATGGCACCGTCATCAGCAGGTGGGCATCAAAAACACGGGCGAGGCAATAGCCCTTTTCGTGCGCCTGATACCTCAGGATGGGCAGTGGCTTCTCTGCGAGGATGACTACTTCTGCCTGATACCGGGCCAAACGCGCGTGCTGAGCGTTGCGGGAAAGGGCACGATTGCGGTGGAGGCATGGAACAGCGACTTGCATCACGTGCATCTAAAGCCTCTGTAGCCACGGGCTTTCGCCCGCGCCTGTTCATATTTTTCAGCCTGCTGGCGTGCGTTGCAGCGGGGGCAGCGTTTGCATGGTCGCCCCCTGCGGTGCTGGCGGTGCTGGGGGTAGGGGGATGGTTACTGCTTTCTCTGGTGCATCCTGCGGCTGGTGTGCTTGCGCTGCTTGCCTACACCAGCCTGCATCCCGTGCTGGTCAAAGTGGTGTATGAGGAACACCCTGTCGCGAAGGTATGGAAGGATGGGGCGGTGTTATGGCTGGCGCTGGTATGGGTTGTGTATCGCTGGGCAAACAGAGAACGACCGCTACGCTGGGGGGCTACCGAAAGTGTGTTGACGGCGTTCGCTTTGTTGACGGTGGTGCACCTGTTCAATCCCAACATCTACTCGTTTTCCGCCGCGCTGGCAGACTTACGCTGGCTGACGATGCCCCTCCTGTTCTACTTTTTCGGGAAAACGCTCTTTGGGGGCGACCGGTTGTGCATCCTGCTGATATTCATCGGCGTGCTGGCAGGGGTACACGCGGTGTACGGGCTTGCCCAGCAGTTCATTCCCTACCACTGGCTGATGGAGCTGGGTGCCACACGCCCCAGCGCGCCATCCGGTACGATGGTGGGGGGGTATACCCGCTCGTTTTCGACGATGGACCCTTATCTGTTCGGTGCGCTGATGAGTTTCGGAGCGTCGGTTTCGCTGGGCATGGCTTCTCTGCGAGGAGAACGGAACGCGCTGAACTGGCTGCTGGTCGCGTTGCTGACCTCGGCGGGGGCGGTGTTCTCGCTCGCGCGTTATGCGTGGGTGATGTTGTGGGTGGGATATGTCTGTATTGCCGCGTGGACGCGCCATCGTCTGGCGATAGCGCTGGCGGTTGCTGCGCTGATAGCGATTCAGTTGCCGGTGGAAGGACTCTGGCGGGAGCGGGCGCAGGATGTGCTGGCTCCGTTCGCCCCCACCTCCACCGTCAGCGCCCGCATGACCTTCTGGAAGAAGGTGATTCGGGAAGTCTGGCAACACCCCTTCGGCATGGGACTGGGGACGTTAGGTATCGGCAAGTGGAGCGAGGATAGCCCACGCCTATTCGGATATACTACCGGTGCCGACAATAACTACCTCTACATTCTGGTGGAAACAGGTTGGGTGGGGCTTCTGCTGTATGTCTATGCACTGGGGAGCATTCTGGTGATGGGCTGGCGTATGATAAGAGGGATGGCTGATGGTGTGCAGCGTGTCTGTGCGGTCATCGCGTGGACGATGATTCTGCAGAGTGCAGTGGGCAACCTGGTGAACTTCTCCACCTTTCTGCCTCCGGTCTCCTGGAGTCTGTGGCTGTGTGCGGGTGCGCTGATGGCGCAGCAATCAGAGGGGTGATGTTCGTTGAGCGGAGGAATAGAGTTTACTTTCCCGAGAACTGTCGCCGAAGCGGTGGATGTGCAAATTCGCCTGCGCGAGCAGGTGAGGGAAGAACCGCTGGATATCGATTCGATACATCTGGTGGCTGGAACGGACATCTCGTTTGAGCGATTTGGTTCACGAGCCTGGGCGGGCATTGTGGTGTTGCGTATGGAGGATATGGAGATGGTCGATGAGGTGGTTGTGAGCACGTCGGTTGGCTTCCCGTATGTGCCCGGTTTGCTCTCCTTCCGCGAGACACCACCCTTACTGGAAGCGTGGGCGAGGCTGCGCACCATGCCGGACGTGGTTTTGTGCGATGCGCACGGCAGGGCGCATCCGCGACGGTTTGGCATGGCATGTCATTTCGGGCTGCTGGTGGACACACCCACCATCGGCTGCGCCAAGAGCCTGCTTTGTGGTCAGGTGGAAACCATGTCGCCCATTGGCGACTGGCTTCCGATAAATGACGGCGAAGACCTCATCGGCGCGGCACTGTACACTCAACCTCACGCGCGACCAGTGTACGTCTCTGTGGGACACCGGGTGGACCTGCCGTCCGCCATAGTGGTGGTGCGCCGGTGCGTACGCAGATACCGCATCCCGGAACCGCTGCGCCTGGCGCACGAGCTGGTCACTCGGGCGAGGAAGCAAGCTGTCTGAAAACCTGTACGATTTGCTGGCGTGCCTGTCCGTCGGAGGCGACCACCGCTAGTGCGACGTGTTCTTCCAGAGTGCGCCACGTGAGGCGCACGTGTCCCTTTTCCAGATGCCAGGTGACCGGTTTTACGCCATCAGGCGTCACGGCAAACACATCGATCGCCTTGAGCCAGTTCGGCAAACGCGCCACCACGGTCACGTTCTTCTGTTCGCGGAAACGGTAGCCCTTCGGGTGCATTTCGTACGCGTAGTTGGTGACGAAAACCAGAGCCGCACGCTCGCCCAGCAACGACATCACGTCTAATTTATCTGGCTCCGTTGCCATGCGTACCTGTCCCCGATAGCCCACGTCGGACCGCAACAGGAACGGACGGATAGCCTGAAGTACGCGGTTCAGGCGTGTCATCTCGTCCAGCGTTTCGCGGAACTGCTGCACCACCTGTTCTACCAGCTCATCCACCTTTGCCTGTTCCAGAGACGGCATGGCTTTTTGCGCCAGCTCCGTGTAGTAACGGCGTACTTCATCCTCGGGCAAAGTGCGGAACCACATCACGCCCTTCGCGCCCCGGCTGAGCTGGAGCCACAGCTGCACCCGTGCCTCTTCAGGGGTAGGAACCGCCCTGCCTAGTTCGTTGTTCACCCACACACGCTCGTCCCATGTATGCACTCCCTGCGCCCATACCCAGAAAGGTTTGGGCAGGCTGTTGAGGCGCAGGTCGGAGGTATAATCTGCTGCCAGCTCCAGACGGTTGCCCCACACGTGCGGCGATTCGTCCGGCATGGGTGCGCCCACGCGATAGGCATCGTAGGAGGGGATGTCTGCCAGCGGCGCGAACTCACCAAAGCGCCGACTGCGTGCCAGATTGATGTAAATGGGTTGTGGTACTACGTGCTGCCTCCAGAGCTTCATCTTCTTCAAGCAGAAAAGCGGCACAGCGGGCTGGTCTATCCAGTCTGGCTCATCTTTCAGCATATAGGCGAGGATGTGCGGATTGGTCTTATTGCGCTTTAGAAATCCCTCTTTCACCTGCTCGAAGCCGGCATATACCAGCGCTTTCAATCCGGTCTGCGGGCAAACCTGCTCGAACGCCTGTTTTTCCTCCGCAGAAGGCTCGTCGTCGCCTCCTGCCCCGAAGACCGCCGTGTCGAAACCCCGCTTGAGCATCTGCGCTCGATACTCCGCATCGCGCCATATCGCGTCGTCCCACGTGCCGATGGGGAAGTGCATGGGCGTGACGCGCAGCAACCCGCCGGTAGAGATGCGCTTGCCGGCGCGGTCGGTCGCGATGACGCGGATGGGAACAGTCGTGCCGACCGGCGGCGTTCGCTCCAGAATGACCTTTGCCATCACCGTCTCACCCGGTCCCACCGTGCGCTGCAGGTACTGCACCGAGACCTTTTCCGACCCGATCAGCACATTGTCGAGCCGGAAGACGGCGTTCTCATCCCGATTGTGGATGAACACCGCGCCACTGGCGCCATCGATGTAGGCGTAGGTGATGCGCAGCGCCTGCACCAGCGGCCGCAGCACGATGCGAAGAGCAGGTCCCTCCTCCGTATATAGCCAGGCGCGGCAAGTGCGTTCTCCTTCCACGAGACGATGCGTGCCGTTGATGGTGAGAACCGCTACCCCATCGGGCGGCAGTTCCCCGGGAACGATATCCCACCAGTGCAAGAGTTCTCCGCCCGCCAACTTGTCTGCATCTTCATCATCGATCACCAGGCGTGAGAAGTGCAGGGTTTGTTCAGAACGGTTATGCACCAGCACTAGGTACAATCCACCGAGCGTTTCGCGTGAGGGGGAAGGCTCCCGGATCTGGTCGCTAGAGACGTGCGGTCGGTACACCACCGTGTCCACGGTGAGCGCAGGCTGTTGCGGCGGCGCTTCATGCGTCCAGGCCATGACGATACCCCCGATGAGTGTTGTGGTTATCACCAGTTCTATACTCACAGGGGCTTTTTCGCGAAAAGGATGGACGATTCCTGCGAGAGTAAATCCCAATTGCCCGGAGGAGGCGATTCTACCACCTGCTAGTAATGCTATCCACAATTTTTACACAGGCGGGGTCCGGAGGAGACACCTTCTGCGCACGAGTACATTGACGACTTTGTAAAGGATTCTTATAATAGGCACCAGTATACGCTTTCTCGCTGCCCCCCTGACGGGGGCGATGGGAGCACCGACCATGCCCAATAGAACTAGCTGGCATATCGTCTTGCGCGACTACTTTACACACCACGCGCTCCAGCGGGAGCAAACCGAAGAGTGCGTGACACAGGTGTTCCTGCGTTACAGCACCAAAGCGGGTGCGCCCCCTTGGGACGGGGATACGCCTTCACCCCTGTTGTGGCGATTGGCGCGTGATGTGCTGTGCGAGCACTTCCGCCAGCAAGGGAGGCAGAAACAACGGGCAGAGAAACTGCAGGGCACGCTGGCAGGTACTTTGCCGATATGCCCCGATGTGCTGGCAGCAGACAGGTCTGTTTCAGGAACGGTGCGGAGCAAGGAAAGATGAGGCATCCCTGGTCCCTGTATACCGACATTCGCCCTATCCCCAAAGAGGTGCTGGACACTGACCCCGGCTTACGCGGAGCGGAGGTCCGGCCATGTGAGTAGCGACTCATAAGGTGCTGCGCTTGTACAGGCTGTTATCATGCAGGAGAACGCTTCGGCACTTCGTGCCTCCCAACGACACGAGGCGACTGTCATCATGCTGAGCGTGAGCGAAGCCTCTCAGAGCAGCGATAGAACGAGGTTCTTCGCTCCGCTCAGAACGGCACAGTATGAGCATGACAGGAACAACGACTACCCACCCAGATACCACTCGCTGCCGCGCATTCGCTCCAGCCGGCGGATGCGCTCTTCGATAGGCGGATGGGTCATGAACAGGCTCATCAGCGCGCCGCCCATGCCGCGCAGCGGGTTGACAATGAACAGGTGTGCGGTCGACGGCGAAGCCTCCATCGGGATCATACGGGAAGCCTGTTCCAGCTTGCGCAACGCGTTCGCCAGCCCGTCCGGACTGCCCGCCAGTCGCGCGCCGGTGGCGTCTGCCTCGTATTCACGCGCCCGCGAAATCGCCAGCTGGATGAGCATCGCCGCGATGGGCGCGACAATCATCACCAGCAGGAACACCAGTGGGTTGCCTCCCTCGCGGTCGTCACTGCGTGCGCCGCCGAAAATCATCGCCCAGCGCGCCATGTCCGCCAGCAGCATCACCGCGCCCGCGATTGTCGCCACGACCGTCATGGTCAAGGTGTCGCGGTGCTTGATGTGAGCTATCTCATGGGCAATGACTCCCTCTACCTCGTCGCGGTTGAGCAGGCTGAGCAGCCCTTCGGTGACCGCCACCGCCGCATGAGCGGGATTGCGCCCCGTGGCGAAAGCGTTGGGCTGAGGACCCGGTACCACGTACAGGCGCGGCATCGGGATACCCGCGCGCTCCGCCAGGCGCTCGGTCATGCGATACAGCTCCGGTGCATCGGCAGGCGACAGAGCCCGTGCACCATACATGCTCAGCACAATCTTGTCGCTGAACCAGTAGCTGACCAGGTTCATCACCAGCGCCAGCGCGAAGGCAATCATCGCCCCGCTTCTACCGCCAATCGCATCGCCGACGAAGATGAACAGCGCCGTCAGCGCAACCAGTAGCACGCCGACCTTCAGGGTGTTCATGTTCCTCCCTCACCTCCTGAGCCGAAAGCCTTACCATCATATTAGATACGCTAGAAGCGCGACGCGATGTTGCTGCGCCTTCCAACTGCATTATACCCTGTTTTCTGTCAGACCAGGAGCTCTAAGCAGTCACAGGGGATGATGCCCTGTGCAGGGCGAAGCACCACGCTATGAAAGCCACTGGCGAGACGCTGTTCTACCACCACCGAGGAAGGTTCCTCCGTGCGGCTGTGCAGGTCGATGCTCAGGCAGTCTCTGCCATCAACCAGTACTTCGCACTTGCCGTACTGGGGCGCACGAGGAGCATACAGACGGAAACCACGTCCCCGGAAGTTCCATTTCGCCCGTGCCTCCGGTGTTGCACTCACGAAGCCGGTGCCAAAGCGGAAGTGCTCGTGCTGTAGCGGCTTCCATTCCTCCGGCGCGGACGCTGCCCCAGCCAGCGCTTCGGTGGCAAGCCAGTACTCGGTGGACGGCTGAAAGTCTCCGCCGACTTCGAAGCGTGTGACCTCAAGCACTGTGCCCGGCTCCCCGAGCAGCTCCAGTCTGCCGGGTTCGGCGGACAGATTGCCTGCCCATACTCGCTGGTTGTTGATGGTCAGCTCTGCACCCGACTGTTCCTGTCGCACCTGCAGGCTGATCTCTTGACCCGGCGCAGGCCGCACCGCGCCGCGGGCGACCTCGGTACTGTCTCCAGCGGAGCCGATGCGTACCAGCTGCCACTCGCTGTCCTTGATCCGCCACTCGAGGCGTGAACGCCTCATCAGTGGATGCAGGGTGCTACCGGCTAAGTGGTGGTTGGAGCCGAGGGGGTTCGCGCACTGCCAGCAGAATGCCCAGGCGCCATTACTGCGCACAGAAATAGATAAGTGAAAGGTGCGGTACTGCCTGCGAAGCACCGCTACCGAGGCGCCACACGGTGCCGACAGCGCGAAACCTTCCTTAAAGGGCTGGTCCCACTTGCGGCGGGCTAAGCTGATGGTGCCGACGTCGCGTTCCGTCTTGCTGGGGAAGAGCACACGTAGTGTACCGCCAGGAGCGACCTGCCCCGCAAAGGTCTGTCCCCATATTCCCTGAGCCTCCCACGGGTACGCCTCCGCGTGCCATAGCGAGCCGTATTGTGCGATTTGCCATGCCTCCGGCAGATGTGCTTTCTCGACAGGTGCACGAAACAGCACCTGAAACGTCCTGTTCAGTGCTACAGAGGTCGCCGGCGCGTACACAGTGCCCCGGTGCACGAACGCCGGGAAGAACTCCACCAGCGGCGGATGAAACACATCGCTCTGCGGATAGATCAGGAGCTGAGGCGGCGTGTAGTCTCTGTCAGGATGTCTGGATGTCATACACGCCAGAGCCCATGTTCCGCCCGCGTTGTGTGGTGTGCTCATCATGTGAAGAATCAGCCAGTCGTTGCGCCTTCGGATGAGCGTGGCGGCATAGACGCGCACATAACGACCCAGCAGTGGTTTCTGGTAGGTATCCTCGTGGATAGGGTTGGGGGCGCGGTGGAAGGGTCCCTCCGGGCGTTCAGCCCAGGCGTAGGCAATGCCTCCCCGTTCGTTGGCGGGGTCTGCCCAGCCATAGACCATGTGATACCTGCCCGATTCGTAGACGATGGAGACATCCACCGTGCCGCCTGAACGTTTGCCGTCGCCGTCAAAGCTTTGGGCATCGCCCTGCAGGATAATGCCCACCTCTTCCCAGCCCCCATTGGCGCGCTCGCGCAGGCAAAGGGTTCCGCCGGGGGGCCAGTAGCCGCGCGGATAGAGGCTGATGTAAGCGTACCACCTGCCAGAGGGTGGGTCACGGAACAGGAAACCGTTGACGGGCCACAGATAAGGCTCTTTGCCGATGTACACGGGGTTACCCGGCTCGCGCTGGAAACTGTCCCAGGAGGGGTCTCCCAGAATAGGGTGATGCAACCACTGGTCACGGTGGCGTGATTTCGCCAGGTCCGATGTGGAGCGATTCATGGGCAGGTCGTGCCTCCAGCCATTGGTCGATAAACTTGCTTATCTGCCCATAGTAGTTCTCCGGCTGGTCTATCCGTGCCTGCACATGTCCGCTGCCGCTGGCAATCCACAGGGTACGGGGTTCGCCTGCTGCCTGATACAGGGCGTAGGCGTGTTCGACAGGTACCAGATGGTCGCGGTCACCGTGAATGAGCAGTATCGGACGCGGGGCAATCTTGCCGATTTCGCGCACCGGCTCGGCTTGCGCAAGGGAGGTTCGGGTAAGGAGCATTGCCAGGTATTTCACCGGTCGGCACAGCTTGCCCAGCACCCTGCCGAACCCCGCTTCCCACCATTTGTTGGCAGCGTCGGACAGCTTCGCGTACGCGCTATCGGTGACGACCGCACCCGCCCGTTCATCGCGGGCAGCAGCCATAATTGCCACTGCACCACCCATCGACGAGCCGAACAACAGGATGGGCAGGTCGAAGCGCGCCACAAAATCCAATGCGCCCAGAGCGTCCTGCACCTCCCGAATGCCGATGGTGGTGGTGCGTCCTCCGCTTTCGCCGTGTGCACGAAAGTCGAACAGCAGACAGCTGAACCCCATCTGGTGCAGTTCTATTGCCACACCCAGCACCTCACAGCGGTTTGCCACGTAGCCGTGACAGAGCACAGCGACCCCACGGGGATGCGATTGCGGCATCCACCAGCCCGACAGGGGTGTGCCGTCGCGCGAGGGAAAGAGTACCGGATCGAAGGGAACCTGCACGTCGAAGGGGGTCAGGAACAACGGTGCGCGTGGTGGGTGCGTTGTCGCGATGGCAAGGAGCACCCACCAGAATACGAGTAGCGCAGCTGCTGTGATGGCTACCCAGAGCATTTCCTATCCCGGCTTGCGATCACGCCCTCGCCGCCCCCAGTCGCCTTTGGGAGGCGGGAAGGACATACGCTCTTTCCACCACTGAGTCCACCGCTCGAACTGCTCTTTGTCCAGAATGCGTCGCAACTGCTTCTGATGGTCGTGGTGCATCTTGAGCAGTTCCGCCTGGGTCTGGTTAATGGTCTGGATGATGCGCTGAGCGGCGCGTTCGTCGAACTGATACTGTCCATATAGCTTGAGCAGCTGCATGCGCTGTTCGTGCAGCCGGGACAATAGTTGCCGCATCTTCTCTTCGAACTCGTTCATCAGGGCGGTGAGACGGGTGCGCTGCTGGGCGGTGAGGTTCAGGTAATTGAACATCGCTTCCCGATCAAAGGTCGGCGCGGGCGGTGGCTGCCCCCACATCCCTCGGGGAGGAGGCGGTGGAGGAGGTGCCCCCTGCGCCAACACACCCGCCGCTATCGTATCCGATAGCAGCCAGAACAAGGTCAAAACCCATACTCGCCACAGTGCCATATCTGTCCCTCCGATGCTTAGCGTGCCCACCCGCTGAGGATAATCTGAGTATTTTCATTCAGTGGGTCGTCCACCACTGACGATTGCGCGTAGGACACAGCCTGGGCGTAACCCGAGAGGGTTTCCTCCTCCTGCGATGGCGCCTGCAGGTTGGTCGGCATCCACGCCCACATGGCTAGAATAACCAGTGCGGCGGCAGCTGCCCAGCGTGTTTGGGCGAGCCATCGGCGGTTCCACCACAGCCACAGGCTGATACGCTCGGCAGCGCGTGTCGGTTCGTGCAGGCGGGCTTGCACGCGCTCCCACGCCCATGCAGGCAGCTGGGCTGGTTCATCGTGCAGCAGCTGGAGTAGAGCGCGTTCTTCCTCAAGCACGCTCCGGCATTCCGTGCACCGGCTGAGGTGTTGCTCGATCGCTTTTGTCAGACGAGGTGCACATTTGCCCCGAAGATACTCCGTTAGATTGACCTGAACCTTGTGACATCTCATGATAGGGCGCCTCAAAACCTTCTGAGATCAGGATATCTCGCAGCTTCCGCCGAGCGCGGAAAAGCCTCGATTTAGCCACGCTGCGTGGGATACCGGTGATGCGCTCGATCTCCTCCAGCGAGTGCTCTTGAAAATGGTAGAGCTCCACCAGCATCCGGTCGGTGGGGTGGAGCTGGGCGATGCTCTTTCGTAGCATCTCGCGCCGCTCGCGCCCCAGCGTTTCGCGCAGGGGGTCCACACCCGCGGGGTCTGCCTCTTGCCCCAGCGCGTCCAACGACTCGGCAGCAATGGGCTCCCGCACTTTGCGTCGGCGCAGGGCGTCGCGTGCCAGGTTCGCCGCGATGGTGTATATCCAGTTGCGCACCAGTCCTTTGTGCCCGAAATGTGCGGCGTGTTGCCACACCTTCAGGAACACTTCGGTCAGGAGCTCTTCAGCCTCACTGCGATTGCCCACTATGCGCTCGATGAAGCGCAATACGCCTCCACCGTGCCTCTCCATCAGCAACCGCAGAAAATCCGGTTCGCCTCTGGCACAGCCCTGCAGCCAGACCTCATCTTCCACATCTCGCTCGGAGAGATTTGCCACCGGTGTTCTCCCTCAGGTTTTCCCAATAATGAAAGACGCAATTCCAGCGTCATGGTTGCATGTGCTGGCTACAGAAGGTGCTCCACCAGGATTTTGACCCCGATGGCGATAAGCACCAGACCTCCGAACATCTCTGCCCTGTTTTCGCAATAACGACCGATGCGGTCGCCCGCAAACACGCCCAGAAACGACAGCGTGAACGTGATTGCGCCGATGAGTATCGCCGCGTGCAAAATGGGCACTCTCAGGAACGACAGTCCCAATCCCACTGCCAGCGCATCCACGCTGGTTGCGATCGCGAGTAATAGCAGGCGAGGCGGGTGTAGCGGGTCCATGCACCTCTCCACCTTTTCCTGATGCCGGGCTTCCCACAGCATACGTCCACCCACGATCGTCAGCAAGCCGAAAGCCACCCAGTGATCGAAGTGTGCGATGGCGTCGCCCATACCATAGCCTGCAGACCAGCCAACGATGGGCATGACCGCCTGCGCCAGTCCAAAAGCAGTTGCGATGCGCAGCGCGCAAGATATTGTCAATCCTTTGAGGTTCAACCCGCTGGAGATAGAGACGGCAACCGCATCCATCGCCAGCCCAACCGCAATGAAAAGAGTTGTCAGCATTTTCCGTTCATCCAGTGGTCAGCACGATCAGTCTGGAACGGTCACCGTGATGTTGTCTATCAGTCGCGCTACTCCCACGCGCGCCGCCAGAGAGATGACAACCTCGCCGCGCAGGTCGGTCAGAGGTTCCAGTGTTTCCGCATCCGCCACATCCACGTACTCGGTTGTGACCAGAGGTTCGGTGGCGATGACATGCTCCACCAGCGTCTGCACCTTCTTTGCATCACGTTCTCCGGCGAGGATAGCGTCGCGTCCTGCGCACAGGGCGCGGTACAGCACGGTTGCCGCCTCGCGCTCGTCGGGCTTCAGGTAGACGTTGCGTGAAGACATTGCCAGTCCATCGGGTTCGCGCACGGTCTCGCAGGGCACAATCTCTATGGGGATATTCAGGTCTTTGACCATGCGCTGGATTACCTTCAGCTGCTGGTAGTCCTTCTTGCCAAAGTAGGCGCGGTCTGCCTGCACGATGTGGAACAGCTTCGTGCATACTGTTGCCACTCCGCGGAAATGCCCGGGGCGTGCTGCGCCTTCCAGACGACGGGTGACCTGCGTGACTTCCACGTAAGTCTGGTAGCCTTCGGGATACATTTCCTCCACTTCGGGGGCGAAAAGGAGGTCAACGCCCACGCTTTCCGCCATTGCCGCGTCACGGGCAAAGTCACGCGGATAGCGCTGAAAGTCTTCCGAGGGACCAAACTGTGTGGGGTTGACGAACAGGCTCACCACGCACAGGTCGCACTCTGCCTTCGCGCGGCGCATCAGGCTCAAATGCCCCTCATGAAAGTAACCCATGGTGGGGACGAAACCGATAGTTTTTTCCTCCGCGCGAGCGAGTTTCGTCCACGCGCGCACTTCACGAACCGTCTTCGCTACCTGCATCAGAACGCGTGCTCCTCCGTTGGAAATTGTCCCGACCGTACCTCCTCTGCGTACTGCCGAAGTGCCCGGGTGATGTCCTCACCGACGTGGGCGTAACGCTTCGTATGCTTGAGCGGCTCGCCCGGAACCAGCCCAATGAGGTCGTGGAGTACCTGTATCTGCCCATCGCAATCTGGTCCAGCTCCAATGCCGATGGTAGGTATGTGCAGCTGTTCGGTAATCTCCTTTGCCAGAGCCGCCGGAATCAGTTCGAGGACGACAGCAAATGCGCCAGCCTGCTCCACAATGTGGGCGTCTTCGATGAGGCGTTTCGCGGCCTCATCGGTGCGCCCCTGCACGCGGTGTCCACCAAAGGCGTGCACCGATTGGGGCGTCATGCCGAGGTGTGCCAGCACCGGTATACCGATACTCACCAGACGGTGAATGGTCTCGGCTACCGGATCGCCGCCCTCCAGTTTAACTGCCTCTGCGCCACCCTCTTGAATGAATCGCCCTGCATTGCGTACCGCGTCTTCCACCGTTACCTGATAGCTCAGGTAGGGCATATCCGCTACCAGCAGGGCGCGTGGCTTCGCGCGGGCACACGCCTTCGTGTGATGCAGCATCTCTTCCATAGTCACCGGCAGCGTGGTGGGGTAGCCCAGCAGCACCATCCCCAACGAGTCGCCAACCAGAATCAGGTCTACGCCTGCTGCATCGGCGTAGAGGGTGGTGGGATAGTCGTAGGCGGTAACCGCTACAATTTTCTCTCCACCCTTCCTCTGCCGAATGGCGGGTGCGGTTATTTTCCTCTCCTTCCCCGGCATTATCACCACTCCTTTTCCTGATGAGATTGTACACTCAAAAAGGCGATAGCGCAAACCGCGCCGGGGGATGAAGGCAATCCAGTAGCATTCGGCGAATAAAACAACAAGTCAGCATCACGCTCGACCAACTACCTGGGCGTTCGATACCAACGTGTGGGGGTGTACAGGGTTATGTCTCGGAGTGTTCTCGTACCTGCCCATTACTACCAGCAGTTCGATGCGGACTACACACTGGATGTACCCGCCGAGGGCTACGGTGGCTGGAAAACAGCGGAGATAGAGATAGACCTCGCGCGCACCGCCGTGGTGGTGATGCACGCCTGGCATCCCCGCACTTATGACGAGTTTCCCGGCTGGTATCGTGCAGTGGAGTATCTGCCTCGTTCCGCGCAGATTTGTCGGGAGGTGTTTCCGCGATTGCTGGAAGGCGTTCGGGAAGCGCGAATGAAAGTGTTTCACGTCGTTGGCGGCGGTAACTACTATCAGCACCTGCCCGGATACCTGCGGGCTCGCGATCTGGCAGGGGATTCGCCACCGCCGCCAGAGAGAATACAGCCCGACCCCACCACCGAGGAGCTCTGGCGGTTTCGGGAAAAGCACGTCTTTGTCGGGGAACACAATCAAGAGGATTCGCGACGCGCCTTCGAGGTGTTGGACTTCGCGCCCGAAGCAGTGCCCCACGAGGGTGAAGAGATTGCCGAAGACGGGCATCAACTCTTCGCTGTATGCAAGCACTACGGGATTAGCCACTTAATTTACATGGGCTTCGCGATTAACTGGTGCTTGCTTCTGTCACCGGGGGGCATGGCGGACATGTCGCAGCGAGGTCTAATGTGTTCCGCGTTTCGGCAAGCGGTGACAGCGGTGGAGAATAAAGAGACCGCCCGACAGGAACTGTGCAAGCACATAGCCTTGTGGCGGGTCGCGCTGGCTTTCGGCTTTGTGTTCGATGTAGATGAGTTCCTGATATGTCTACGCGGTCAATCAACCGCAACGGGAAAATGAATAACCATTCGTTGTGGGGGAGTGAGCCATGTCGGATGACGAAGTCCTGCCCTGGGTTCAGTACGGTGAGCTGCTGGACCACCTGACAACAGCATTGGTGGTACTGGATAACAACGTGGTTGTCTACGCCAACGCGGCGGCAGCTCGTATCACCGGGCGGAAGTCAGCCACCGACCTGGTGGGGCTTGAACTGTCTGCTGTTTTGGCTCCGGACGTCTATGTGCCCATTCAAAAAGCGTGCGAGACGCTGTGTCAACGAGACCTTCCGGCAGTTCACCTGACGGGCGTCGCAGGTTCGGATGGTCAAAAGAGGAGGTTTCTCGACATACACGTCGCCCGTCTGCAGGTCGGTGCCCGCTGCACGATAGTACTGCTTCTCTACGATCAAACTCCGCTGACCTGTGCGTTATACCGTTCGCGGGAGGCGGAGAAACGGCTTGCCGACCTGATTGGCACCCTTCCGGGTGTGGTGTGGGAATATGACCGCCGCCGGAGGGCGTTCACCTTCATCAGCGATTATGCCCGGGTGTTGACGGGCTGTCAGACGGAGCTTTTTCTGAAGGACAGCTCGGTCTTTTTCCAGCAAGTTCATCCCGATGACCTCGAACGGTTTCAGGAGATATGGCAGCAGTTCAAGCAGACCCAACAACCCAGCAGCTGGCGTTTTCGCTTGCGCGTTGGGGAACCCAGCGGCGAGTGGCGCTGGCTTGAGGCGAAAATTGTACCTGTCTTTGATGATGATGGAAACCTCGTGGCGGCGCGTGGCGTGTCCTACGACATTCACCGTGAAGTGGAAACGCAGCACCTTCTGGAGCAACGCACGCAGCAGCTCGAGGCGCTCATTCAGTTTAGCAGTCGCTTTGTCGAGGTGCAGACGGAAGAAGAGGTCATTCTGGCACTGTGCGACCTGCTCAACTGCACTCTGGATTTCGAATACGTCGCCATCTACCTCCGTCGGCAGAACGGATTGGTGGAAAAGGCTGTCGTCAGGCACCGCACCGTAGGTTGGGAGGAGGTAGAGCTCAATCTGGAGGAAGGTGATTCTCGCCTGCGCGACGTGCTGGCAGGCAGGATACCCTATTTTCTGTCGCAGGACACCCTCCGGGATGTGAGCGAGCGTGAGCGTGAGGCGTGGACGCGGATACTGGGCGACCACCTCAGGGCTTTCAGCAACGCGGTGGTGCCCATCCGGGGGCGCACCCAGGTGCTGGGCGCGCTGGCAGTTGACCGCAGGGATACGGGCGAACCGATTACCGAAAGCGAACTTTCCATGTTGTTGACCATCGGGCGGTATGTTGGACTGGCGCTGGATAATGTACGCCTCATGCACGAGCGACAGGTGGCGGAGGAACGGCTTCGCCATCTGGTGCAGAATCTGCCGGTTACCGTGTGGGAGCTGAACCTGGCAACACGCCAGCTGGACTTCGTCAGCGAGTACGTGGAGCGGTGGCTGGGATATACTCCCGAGGAGTGGCAGGCGAACCCGGCTATGTACCGGTACGTGGTACATCCCGAGGATGTAGAGACCTTCGAGCGGGTCATCAACCCCGATGTTTCCAGCCCTCCTCAGCCGGTGGAGTTGCGTCTGCGCGACAAGCAGGGCAGATGGCACTGGTGCCGCATTCTCTGGTCGTTAGAACACGAACATGGTCGTGACCCGCTGGTGCGGGGTGTGACAACGGACATCACGGAACAGAAACAAGCAGAGCAACAGCAACTGCACCTGATGCGCTTGCGTTCACTGGGCGAGATTGCCAGTGGCGTAGCGCACAATTTCAACAATCTGCTGATGGGCATTTCAGGCAATGCGGAGCTGCTACAGGCCTCGCTGCAACATGACCGGGAGCTGCAGCGGCGGGCAGAAGTCATCGCGCAGCTGGCGCACGATGCCTCGGCGATCGTGAAGCGCATGCAGGGGTTCTACAAGCTGCAGCCACCCACGCGTCGGGAAAGGGTGCGGCTGCGTGCCCTGCTGGAGGACGTGATAGAATCGACCAGGCCTGTGTGGCATGACCTGGCAGCGCGCCGCGGCGCGAATATCGTGGTGCGTCTCATCGCGGAGGGCGACCCGGTGGTCAAAGCCAACCGGAGCGAGCTTCACGAAGTGTTTACCAACATGGTTATCAATGCCTGCGATGCCATGCCCGCCGGAGGTGCCATCACGCTGCGGCTCGGCGAACGCGAAGGGAAGGCGGTGGTGGAAGTCGCGGATACAGGTATCGGCATGTCTCCCGAAGTGAAGGAGCACTGTTTTGATGCCTTCTTCACCACCAAAGGTGAACACGGAAGCGGATTGGGGCTGAGCGTGTCGTATCAAATCATCACCCGGCATTCAGGACAAATTACGGTGGAGAGCGAGGTCGGCAAAGGGACGGTTTTTACGGTGTATCTACCAATCGCTGCGGAGAGCGAAACTATGGTCGGCGACCCTCATCAAACGGTGTCCTCCTCGAACCTGCGCATTCTCACTGTGGACGACGACGAAGCAGTGAGAACCGCAATCATGCACCTGCTGCAAGCGGACGGACACCATGTCACCGCGGTGTCAGATGCAGCTAGTGCGCTGGCTCAATTCGAGCCGGGGCTTTATGATGTGGTCATTCTCGATCTGGGGATGCCCCACTTGGACGGACTGAGTTTGGCACGCCAGTTGAAGGAGATATCTCCATCTGTACCGATTATCCTGCTCACCGGTTGGGGAGACCAGCTGCGCGAGGACAAGCCGCCAGAGGTGGATATGGTGCTGGCAAAACCGGTACGCCGGGCGACACTGCGTGCGGCGTTGTTACAGCTCGCGAAGCGATAAGGGCATCCATGGGCAACTTCTGGCGAGCAGAGGTGTCTGAATCCATCGGGGTGGCTGAAAAACGATGGGATGCCGGACTGCTTGCCCTGTGTATGGGCGTCATCGCGATGCTGTATGCTTACAACCACCAGCCTTTTGTTTTTATGGGCTGGATAGACCCCTCAGTGTCCCGAGTCTACCGGTCTCACGAGGAGTATCTGCTGGTCAACTGTCTGGCTCTCCTGTTGCCAGTGATGATTCTCGTGTCGGCAGGGGGGAAGCTGAGCCTGTACCACATGGGTGCGGGCAACCGGTGGGGATGGGCGGCGGCCGGGGTGTGCTACCTGGTGATGTTGCCCTTGCTGTGGTGGGCATCGGCGCAACCCGATTTCCAGCAGACCTATCCGCTGTATCGTCCCGCGCGTTCTGCGCTGTCCGCTCTGCTTTACCACGAGATGACCTACACGTTCTACCTGTGGTGCTGGGAACTGTTCTTTCGCGGTGTACTGACCAGCATCGGCTGGCGGTGGTTGGGGTGGTGGGGGATTGCCCTGCAGTCGCTGGCGTTTGCGGTGTTACACATCGGCAAGCCATTGCCAGAGGTTGCGGGCTCGTTTGTCGCGGGCGTGGTGCTGGGGGCCATTGCGGTGCGGACACGCTCGTTCGTGCCGGGCTTTGTCTGCCATGCACTGGTATCGGCAACGATGGATATCTTCGTGCTGATGCGTGGGTAACCTGCTTTCAAATGACGGAGGTGTCTCTATGTTAGGCGTCATTATCGGGGTTCTGGTAGCGGTGCTGTTTCTGCTGTTAAGTCTCAAAGTGGATACCAGCGCAGAACGTCCCCGCACCGTGTTGCGTAACCCTGGGCTGTTGATACTGGGTATCGGGGTGACCGTTTTTGCCGCCGCGTTTGCCAATCGCTGTTTCCTGACCGTGCCCGCTGCCTACGTGGCGACGGTGTACGACCCGCTGCGCGGAGGCGTTCAGCCGACCGAATTGCCGGAGGGGTTTCACTTCGTGTTGCCCTGGTGGAAGACGGAGTTGTGGCGGGTGCAAACGCAGGAGTACACCATGAGCGCGATACGTTCCGAAGGGGCGGTCATCGGCGACGACTCCATCCACTGCCAGACGAACGAGGGTCTGGGGTTGAATCTGGACGTGACCGTGCTTTTCCACATCGACCCGAAAGATGCACACGCCCTGTGGCAGAAGGTGGGCGAGGATTACCAGCGCGTGCTGGTGCGTCCCTATGCCCGTAACGTCATCCGCATGGTGGTGGCGAAATACTCGGTGGTGGACGTGTATGGGGCGAAGCGCCAGCAGATAGAGCAGGAGATTACCGAAGCGATGCGCCAGGCGTTTGCCGAGAAAGGCATTGCGCTGGAGAGCGTGCTGTTGCGCAACGTCGAGTTCGCCAATCCGGAGTTCGCGCAGGCAATCACTGAAAAACAGGTAGCAGAACAGCAGATTCGTACCGAGGAGCAGAACCTGCGCAGGGCGCAGATCGAGAAGCAAACCATGGTAGCACAGGCGAAAGGCGAGGCGGAAGCCATCCAGAGGCGGGGCGAAACGCTGCGACAAAACCCCGAAGTGGTGCAGTATGAGCTGGTGCAGAAGATTGCCCCGAACGTGCGCGCGCTGTACCTGCCGCCAAACTACCTGCCCGTATCTCCCCGACCAGGAGGACGATAACCATGCGAGAGACGATACTCTTCCTGCTATTGTGCGTGATAACCGCGCTGGTAGTCGGCTTCCGCATGGAGAAGTACCGACCTTCGCGGCTGGTTATAGGTTTTGCTGTGGGTTTGCTGGTCATCCTGCTGCTCAGCAAGATGTGGGTGGAAGTGCCGCCCGGACACGTGGGCGTGAAGTTTGACCCGTTTGGAGGCGGTATTCAGGAGCGGGAGCTGGGCGAGGGCTGGAGCCTGGTGCTGCCCTGGCAGACGGTGCAGCTGTTCAATGTACGCACCCAGCAATACACCATGAGCAGCGTGCGCGACGAGGCAACCGGCACCGATGACGCGATGACCTGCCAGACCAGAGAAGGGCTGAGAGTCAAGGTCGACGTGACGGTGTTGTTCCGCATCAGCGGTGAAGGGGCAGACCGCCTGTGGCGCACCGTGGGACCGAACTACGTGAACACCATCGTGCGTCCGGCGACCCGCAACGTGGTAAGGCTGGTGGTGGCGCGCTACGGCATCATGGAGGTTTACAGCAACGCACCAGAAACCCTCACCGCCGCCAGCCAGCAGGGTATCGTGCCCTACGTGGGCAAACGCCAGCAGGTAGAGAACGAGATGTACGCGGAATTGAAGCCCAAGCTGGAAGAGAAAGGCATCACACTGGAGCGCGTGTTACTGCGCAACGTCGCCTACGAGTCGCCGGACTTCGAGCGGGCAATCGTCGCCAAGCAGGTGGCACAGCAGGCGGTCATCACCCAGCAGTACAAATTGCGCATCGCGGAGATTCAGGCGCAGGCACAGGTGGAGCGTGCCAAGGGAACGGCGGAAGCCATCCGCCTGCGTGGGCAGGCGTTGCGCCAGAACAGCGCAGTGGTGGGGCTGGAGTTTGTGCAGAAACTGCCGCAGGATGTGGAAGTGCGCATTCTGCCGGGCGGCACAGTGATGATCATGCCAGCGCCCGCGGGAGCACTGCCTTCTAGTACAGGTGCGGAGCTTCCCCAGCAGGAAGAGCGCGAGCGCACGCCGAGAAGGAGGGAAAGCGGACAGTAGGGAGGAGGGTTCGATGAGATACATCCACTGCGCATACGGTGCATGGTCTTTTCTGGTGGAAGAAGAAACGGGTTTCGTGCGTGAGGTGCGATACGGTAGCGAACGGCTTGCGGTCGCCATCTACAGCGCGGTGCGCGCACCAGACTGGGGCACGTACCCTGTTGCAATCTCCGACCTGCGATGGGGCGAGGCATGGTGTTCGTGGGCGTCTCAAGCAGAGGGCGCGCCGTTCCGCTGGAAGACGGAAGTGGAGGTCGGCGGCGATGGCTTCCGCATAAGCATCGATGGCACGCCGTCCGAAACCTTCCACACCTGCCGCACCGGACTGTGCCTGCTGCATCCGCTGTCGGTGTGTGGAACCGAAGTGGTGGTACGGCATGTGGACGGCAGCGAGGAGCGTTCCGCTTTTCCCGCACTGGTTGCCCCACATCAGCCTTTTATGGAGATGGCGGGACTGCGATACGCCGCTCCTTCCGGCGTGACAGTGGACATCGCGCTGGAGGGAGAGGTGTTCGAAACGGAAGACCAGCGCAACTGGTCGGATGCGTCGTTCAAAACCTACTGTCACCGTTTGGGTGACGGCAAACCCTACACGCTCCAGGCAGGTCAGCGGGTGAGGCAGGAGGTACGCATCCGCTGTGAAGGCGAGCCGCCGCTAACGGCTGCTGCGGGCGAAGTGGAGGCGACCATGCCAGCGCTGTCGGTCTGGCTGGACACCCCCACCATGGATGCCCTGCTCGCTCTCAGAGAAGCGGAGGTCTCCAGAGTAGCGACCGACGCCCCGGATGTGCTGTCACTGGCTGCAGAGGTGGGCGTGGCTGTTGACCTGCGCCTCCCGCTCGATACGTTAGCCCGTTTGAAACCGCTTGCTCCGCCTGCTGTGGGCTCTACCCTGTGGCTGGTCTCAGACAGGTGGAGGGCGGACGCGCAAGGGGCGTTTCAACGACTGCGGCAGGAATGGCAACCGCTGGGCTGGGAGCTGGGCTATGGCTCATCAGCGAACTTTGCAGAGTTGAACCGCTCGCGACCACCGGCGAACGCGTTCCGATGGCTGTCTGCTGTCGCCAGCCCGCAGGTGCACACCTTTGACGCCTGGTCTATCCTGCAGAATGCGGAAAGCTTTGCCGACATCGGTGCGACGATGCGCTCGTTTGCGGGCGAAGCGGGGCTTTGCCTCGGTCCGCTCAGCTTCGAATCGCGCTTTACGGGGAAGGACGCTCGTGCCGACAGTCCTCTGGCGGCGGCATATCTGCTGCTCGCTATCGCGTCCATCGCCAGTGGGGGCTTTCATCGTGTTATCGCGGGCAGGGCGTCGCAAGTGCTGAAAGAGGGTTCGCCGGTGGGCGCGTTGCTGCGCGACTGGTTGCGGGTTTCACCACAGACAGTGCGTTACGCCGTTGAAGGCGACCTGCGTGTGGTGCAGTTTATCGGGGCAAGGGGAAATCGGGTGTATGTGGTGAACCCCTCTCCGCAGGAGGTGGAGGGGATACCACCGTTTGCCTTTCGAGAGGAGGCTTGACAATGGCACAGATTGCGCTGTTTGGTGCGGGCGGCAAGATGGGCTGCCGCATCACCGATAACCTTCGCAAGACCGAGCATACCGTGTACTACGTCGAAACCGGCGAACGTGGGTTGGCAAACCTGCGACAGCGAGGTATCCAGCCGACCCCGGCGGACGACGCGCTGGCGCACGCGGAAGTGGTGGTTCTGGCGATCCCCGATATGCTGCTGGAGAGCGTTTCGGCGGAGCTGGTACCGAGGATGCGTGCGGGCACACTGATGATAGTTCTGGACCCTGCAGCCGCATACGCCGGTGTGTTGACCACCCGCCCCGATGTGCCGTTGTTCGTGACGCATCCCTGCCATCCGCCGCTGTGGAACGATGACCCTGACCCCGAAGCGCGGCGCGACTTCTTCGGTGGTATCAAAGCGAAGCAACCCATCGTGTGTGCGCTGTCTCATGGTACGGAGCAGGACTACCAGCTGGGGGAGCAGATTGCCCGTGCGATGTTCGCTCCGGTTTCACGGGCACACCGCATCACCGTTGAGCAAATGGCGATTCTGGAGCCTGCGATGGCGGAAACGGTAACTGCCTGTTGCTGCACGATTATCCGCGAGGCGCTGGACGAAGCCATCCGGCGCGGGGTACCCGAAGAGGCCGCGCGCGATTTCATGATGGGGCATGTGAATATCCCTCTGGCTATCGTGTTCGGCATGGTGGATGCACAGTTCAGTGACGGAGCAAAGCGCATCATCGAATACGGACGCCAGCGACTGATTCACTCCGACTGGAAACGGCTTTTTGACCCCGATAGCGTGATGGAACAGGTATTGTATATCGTGCGAGGGCAGGAGAGATGAAAGTCGGTATCGGCAGCTACGCTGTTCCCTGGCACATCGGCATTGGGGAGTGGACGCCAGAACAGCCCTTACAGCACGAAGGTCTGCTGGTGCTGGCGCACGAGCTGGGCGTAGAGGTCGTGCAGTACTGCGACAACCTGCCTCTGGACATATTGCACGAGGCGAGGCTACAGAGGCTGCACGCACAGGCGCAAGAGTGGGAGATTACTCTGGAAATCGGCACGCGCGGGCTGGAGGGGGAACGACTGCAACGTTGTGCGCAGCTGGCGGTTCGGTTCGGCAGCCCTTTCGTGCGGGTGGTGGTCGATACCCCCCACTACCAGCCGTCGCCAGAGCAGCTGGTGGATGACCTGCGCCAGCTGAAGCCCTTGTTTGCTGACGCGGGGATTAAGATAGCGATAGAAAACCACGACCGCTTTCCCGTGCAGGTGTTGAGGAAAGTTATCGAGGAGGCAGGCACTGATTGGGCAGGCATCTGCTTCGACACGGCTAACTCTTTGGGCACGCTGCAGGGACCAAACGAGGCAATGGACGCGCTGTGCCCTTACGTGCTGAATCTACATGTTAAAGACGTGCGCGCGCGTCGGCAAAGCCACATGCTTGGCTTCCGTGTGGAGGGCACGCCTGTCGGCGAGGGGAGTGTGGACGTGCGTGAGGTTATCCGTCGTGTGTGTGAGGCAAATCCTGAGGCGAACGCCATCATCGAGCTGTGGACTCCCCCTCAAGAAAGTCTGCAGGCAACGATCGCTCTGGAGCGCCGCTGGCTTGAACAGAGCGTGCGTTATCTGCGCAGCTTATTTGAATCAAACCACCAAGACACCAAGACACTAGGTATGCCTTAGTGCCCTTTGTGTCCTGCGTGTCTTGGTGGTTCGTTCCAAGCAAACCATCCGGCGTGGAAGCCGTCTTACTCGTTGCGAAGCATCAGCAGACCATATTCGATGCTGTCCACCAGCGCGTGCCACGAGGCTTCGATGATGTTGGTAGAAACGCCAGTCGTACTCCACGTCTGCCCACCATCCTCTGATTCCACAATGACGCGCACTTTGGCGGCGGTGCCCTCACGCACGTTCACCACACGCACCTTGTAGTCGGTGAGGCGAATGTGCGCCAGCTCGGGGTAGAACTCCAGCAACGCCTTGCGCAGCGCACCGTCCAGCGCGTGGACGGGTCCGTTACCCTCGGCAACGGTGAGCATCTCCCGTCCATCTACCGCCACTTTGACGGTCGCTTCGGTAACGACTTCGCCTCTATCTCCTCGCTTCTCGACGATGACTCGAAAGCCTTTCAACTCGAACAGCTTCCGGTACCTGCCCGTCTGCTGCAACAGCATCAGCTCAAAGGAAGCCTCTGCTGCCTCGAACGAGTAGCCCTCGTTCTCCATCTGCGCGACTTTCTGCAGCACCCTGCGCACCTCAGGCGTGCTTTTGTCCAGTTGCAAGCCCAGCCGCTGTGCGTGGTGGGCAACCGTTGCCCCTCCCGCCAGCTCCGAGACCAGAATGCGTCGTTCGTTACCGACAGCTGCTGGCGGGATGTGTTCGTACGTGCGCTCGTGCTTCAGCACCGCATCGACGTGTACACCCCCCTTGTGGGCAAACGCACTGCGTCCCACGTAAGGCATTCGATGGTTGTGCGGCATGTTCGCCACTTCATCAATGTATCCTGATAGCGCCGTGAGGTGACGCAGAGAATCGGGTTTCAGGCACTCGTAGCCCATCTTCAGCACCAGCGCAGGGATGATCGAGCACAGGTTGGCGTTGCCAGTGCGCTCGCCATAGCCGTTAATAGTGCCCTGCACGTGCACCGCGCCGTGCAGCACCGCCATCAGGCTGTTCGCGACACCGCATTCGCTGTCGTTGTGCGCATGGATGCCCAGCGGCGCGTGCACATGTGGTTTCACCTCATCCATGATTTGCGCGACTTCGTGCGGCAGGGTTCCGCCGTTGGTGTCGCACAGCACCAGCATATCGGCTCCTGCCTCTTGTGCCGCCTGAAGCGTTTTGATGGCGTACTCGGGGTTGTGTTTGTAGCCGTCGAAAAAGTGCTCCGCGTCGTAGATGACCTGCGGAACACGCTCCTTCAGGAACTTCACCGAGTCGTAAATCATCTCCAGATTCGCCTGCAAAGACACCTTCAGCGCGTGAGTCACGTGCATATCCCAGCTCTTGCCGAAAATGGTGACGACAGGCGTCTCACAGGCGACAAGCGCCTGCAGGTTCTCGTCCTCTTCCGCTTTGAGTTTGGCGCGGCGGGTGCTGCCGAACGCTGCCAGCTTCGCATGTGAGAACTTTAACTTCCGCGCTCGCTGGAAAAACTCGGTGTCTTTCGGGTTGGAGGCGGGCCAGCCTCCCTCGATATAGTCCATGCCGAACTCGTCCAGCCTTTGCGCGATTTTGAGTTTGTCCTCCACAGTGAAGTTGACCCCTTCGCCCTGCGAGCCATCGCGCAGGGTGGTGTCGTAGATTTCAATGCGCTGTTTTTCCATGAATCAGACCTCCTGATAAGAAATGCCGGTTGCAGGTGATAGGATAACCTGTAGCGAAGCTTGTCACGGTGAGTGCAAGATGAACACGGAAATCACTATCGACGGTAACCGCTTCCTGATTAACGGACGCCCCACCTATGCAGGCAGATCCTACAAAGGAATGCCTGTCGAAGGCTTGCTGTTCAACTCGCGCATGGTTCAGGCGATTTTCGACGACGAGTGCGAACAGACACGCAAGCTGTGGGCATATCCCGATACCGGCGTGTGGGACCCTGACCGCAATACCGACGAGTTTTGCAAGATGCTGCCGGCTTACCGTTCGTATGGACTGCTGGCGGTCACCGTTGGGCTGCAAGGAGGGGGTTCGGTGTACACTCCGGAGGTGTACGACCGCTACATCAACTCCGCTTTCACGCCGGAGGGCAAGTTCAAACAGCCTTACTTCGATCGCCTGCTTCGCGTTTTGAAGGCTGCCGACGAGGCGGGTATGGTGGTCATTGTCAACTACTTCTATGTCAAGCACGCCCGCCGTTTCGTTTCCGAGAAAGTCGTATATGACGTGGTGGTGCGCACGACCGAGTGGCTCCTCTCCACCGGCTACCGCAACATTCTGGTGGACGTTGCCAACGAGTCCGCCGAGTGGTGGAACTTCCCCGTTCTGGAGCCGGGCAATATCCACCGGGTGATCGAGATGGTCAAAGGCGTGACCTATCGGGGCAGGAGGTTGCTGGTGGGAAACAGCACCGGTGGAGGTGACCAGATACCCACCGAAGCATGGCTGGAGGCGGAGGACATCACCCTGCCGCACGGCAACGGCTGTATGCCCGACGAACTGCGCCGCAAAATCCAGCGTATCCGCCAGTCCACCGCCTACCGCAAACGTCCGCGCCCCATTGTGGTCAACGAAGACAGCGTTCACCTCGATAACCTCGAAGCCGCGCTGAGTGAATACGCCTCGTGGGGCTTCTACCATCAGGGCTACGGTAGTATGTACAGAGACCGCCGTATGGACTGGACGGTGAAACCCCGCGAACGAGACTTCGCCCAGCTCAGCGGTTTCCAGACCGTTCCGGTGAATTGGTCTATTAACGACGAACATAAGCGTGCCTTTTTCCAGAAGCTCAAAGAGATAACCGGAGGCAGCTCGTGAACGCCTTCGGCATCTTCTGGCAGGTCATCTTTCCTATCTTTTTCATTATCCTTGTGGGCGCGCTGTTAGAACGCGCCCTCACACTGGATATCTCGACTCTGACGCGCATCAACTTCTATGCCTTCGTGCCTGCGCTTGTCTTCGTCAAGATGCTACAGGCAGACCTCAGTCTGCTGACGATGGGAGACATCGCGCTGTTTGTTCTGATGCACAGTGCACTGATGTTCCTCATCGCTCTGCTGCTCTACCGGCACAGCGTGTTTCAGCCCTATCGCAAGGTGCTGTTGCTGGCCTCCATGCTAACCAACGCCGGCAACTATGGTATTCCTTTTGTGTTGCTCGCCTTTGGCGACCGCTACATGAGCGTCGCCACGGTGGTGCTGCTTGTGCAAAACCTGATGACTTTTACCTTCGGCGTGCTGCTGATGGAAAGCGGGCAGCCGCACAGAGTGCACATCCTCCGCGCTGTCGCCCGTTTGCCGGTCATCTACGCGCTGGCTGCCGCTCTGCTGTTCAACGCCTTTTCCATCCAGCTGCCGAAGCCTCTGGCGATACCGCTCGACTACATGGCAGACGCTCTGGTTCCCGTCGCCCTGCTCACACTGGGCACGCAGCTGGGCAGGGGCATCGGGTGACCGTCTGTCGTGCTTGTTTCGCTGCCGGTTGCACTGCGTCTGGTGATTGCGCCCCTGCTCGCGCTGGCGATGCTACCTCTCTTCACCTTTTCCCGGGATGTCGGCGCGGTACTGGTCGCCACTGCCGGGTTACCGATAGCGGTAAACGTCTTTATCCTCAGCGCACAGTATCGCACTCAGGAGGCTTTTGCCTCGCAAATCGTTACCGGGTCCACCTTACTCAGCGCGGTGAGTCAATCGGTATGGCTTACCCTCTTGCGCTGACTGCTCACAGCGCGGATTCGCCTCGTTCGCCTGTGCGGATGCGGATGACCTCCTCCACCTCCGAGACAAAAATCTTGCCATCGCCGATTTCTCCTGTGCGTGCGGCTTCGGCAATCACCTGCACGACCTCCTCCGCGCGGTCATCCGGCACGACCACCTCCAGCTTCAGCTTGGGCAGAAAGTTAATGGTATAGGTATTGCCCCGATACTTTTCCGTGCGACCTCGCTGGCGTCCATAGCCGCGCACGTCGGTCACCGTCAGTCCGGTGATGCCGATTTCCTCTAAAGCCTCTTTGACTTCGTCGATCTTGATGGGTCGGATGATGCACTCCACTTTTTTCATCGCCCGTCGCCTCACAGGTGTTGTAGCACCGCATCGGTCATCTCCATTGTACCCACTTTGCGACACCCCTCCTGCCAGATGTCGGGGGTGCGATAGCCTTCGCGCAGGGCAGCGTCCACTGCCTTTTCAATATCGGTCGCTGCTGCCTCCATACCGAAGCTGTATCTCAGCATCATCGCTGTGGAAAGGATGGTCGCCAGCGGGTTGGCAATGCCCTGTCCGGCAATGTCCGGGGCGGAGCCGTGTACCGGCTCGTACAGCCCAAATGTGCCCTCGCCGAGGCTGGCGGAGGGTAACATTCCTAGACTGCCAGTGAGCATCGCCGCCTCGTCGCTCAGGATATCGCCAAACATGTTCTCGGTAAGTATCACGTCGAACTGGCGCGGGTTGCGTATCAGCTGCATGGCGGCGTTGTCCACCAGCACGTGTTGCAGTTCCACATCGGGATACTGCCCGGCAACGCGCGTGACCACCTCGCGCCACAGGCGCGAAGTCTCCAGCACGTTCGCCTTGTCCACCGACGCCACTTTTTTGCATCGCCCCTGTGCCGCGCGGAAGGCAACATGCGCAATGCGTTCCACCTCCGCTTCGGTGTAGATACAGGTGTCTACGGCGGTGCGCCCCCTATCGCGCCGCTCCTTCGGTTGACCAAAGTAGATGCCTCCGGTCAGTTCGCGTACCACCAGAATATCCAGCCCTTCGCCCAGTACTTCCGGCTTGAGCGGGGACGCACCGGCGAGCGGGGAAAACAGCAGGGCAGGGCGCAGATTCGCAAACAACCCGAGCTCTTTGCGCAACGGGAGCAACGCGCCTGCTTCCGGGCGCAGGGCAGGGGGCAGGTTATCCCACTTGGGTCCGCCCACTGCACCGAACAGTACCGCGTCGGATTGCCTGCACAGCTCCAATGTCTCCGCAGGCAGGGGATGTCCGGTGGCGTCGTAGGCTGCGCCTCCCACGAGGGCTTGGTAGTATTCCAGATGCATGTTGTAACGCTCGGCGATGCGGTCAAGCACGCGTATGGCCTGCGAGATGATTTCGGGACCGATGCCGTCGCCGGGCAGTACCGCTATCTTCTTGCGCACTGGGCAAACCTCCTGACGTTCTTATGTTGCGGAAGTGGTGTGGAAAGAGATAGATTCGGTCGGCGTTCTGCCTCATGGTGACGCGAAAACAGCGCGGCAGAAACCTCGCCCTCCAGCGGGCTGTCATCGCGAATCACGGAATTGGTGAGCGTTCTCTTACGCAGGGGTGGAATTATGGATGGATACATCTCCTGCCAGCGGCACGGGGTATCCAATATCAACCTCCGTGTCGGCTTCCTCGGCGGAGAGCCAGTTGCAGGGCAGAAGGAGACGCGGTCGCGTGCGCGGTATTCTCACCGGCACGAAACCGCATCTCAGACTCTGGTTTGTTTGTTTTGGCATGTCCATCTGTAATTACTGCGTTTCCTCCGGCATGTATTCGCGCGCTATTGCGACCTCATCGTATTCCGGCATCCTGTCGGTGCGTGCGATATGCGAAGCCATCTCGCGCAGGTCGAAGTAGTTGCGCCCGACCACGTTGCGCAGTTCGCGCGCGGTCATATCGGGATGAGCAACCACCGCTATCCGCTTGCCCTTACAGCGCAACAGTTCCAGTGCGCGCTCGAAGTCGCCGTCTCCGCTCATCAGCACGCACATGTCAAACAGGTTGACGGTGTTGAACATGTCGATAACCAGCTCGACGTCCAGATTAGCCTTCTCTACAATCTCACCGGTTGCGTCGTCAATCACCTGTTTAATGTTCTTGGTGCGCACAATGTAGCCGGAATACATCAGATACTCATGGAACCGAATATCCCGAGCCAGGGTCGCGCTGTCCGCGCCAGTATAATAGTATGCCTCACTAATCACGTTGTTTTGTGCTGGACCGAAGAAGTGCAGCACCTTCCGAAAATCGATGAACCAGCCCAACCGTTTCTGGGCGTAATACATATTCGCCCCATCCACAAAGATGCTCACGCGAAGGGGCGGCTGACGTATCAGAATGCCCCGTTCGTACCTCCACGTGTCGCGTGAGTACATAGCGCCTCCTTTCAATGTGCGTTTTAGATTGTTTTTCCTTTATACATCGCCTCCACGTGTTCCTGCATGAACGGGCGAACTCCGGGAAAGGAGGTTCTTTTTTCGTTTTGCGGTTGCTCCAGGCTTTGCTGGATGGACTCGCGCGCGCGTTGCAGGCGTTCACGGGTGCGTCTGCGTTGTTCCTCGCGCTCAGGAAACGCCAACCCCCTCGCCATCCCGATAGTCAGCGACAACAGGGCGTAGACAAGCCAGAGATTCCCGTAGAACAGGGAACCCTCCACCCACAACGGCAAGGGGATGAGCAGGCTGAACAGGTATAGCGTGGTCATCCAGCGCGTCCATTCGGCACGCAGGGAGAACCCCAGCCGATTGGCGATGCCGTGCCCCAGCAAGCCGCCCACAAAAAACAGCCCTATGGACGGCAGGTACACCTGAAGCATTCCCAAAGCTGTTTGCCAGTGGTTCATGTCACACGTGTTCCAGCTCTTCGGCCATGGCGGTGCGTCGCCCGCCCGACCGCTTGTCCAGGAGCTTATTCAATGCCTGTACGTACGCCTTCGCGCTGGCAACCACGATATCGGTGGCGGAGCCTCTGCCGGTAAACACATCGCCTTCCTGCCCCCGAACGCGCACCGTTACCTCTGCCATGGCATCGATGCCTTCTGTGACAGCCTGCATGGTGAATTCGAGCAGCTCGTTGGGTGCCTGCACGATATTATTAATCGCGCTGTAGGCAGCGTCAACGGGCCCCGTGCCAGTGGCGGTTGCGGTACGCTCTTCGCCGTTGGCGTGACGCAGCTTCACCGTAGCGGTGGGCACTATCTTGTCGCCTGCCAGTGCCTGCACGTGCACCAGCTCATAGGTTTGCACCACCGTAGAAGCGGCGTCGGCAACCAGAGCCTCCAAATCCTCGTCGTACACCTGCTTTTTCTTGTCTGCCAGTTCGAGGAACTTTTCGTAGATGCGCTCGAATTGCTCGTTTTCCAGACGGTAGCCGAGCTCTTCCAGCCGGTGGCGTACACCATGCCTTCCGCTTCGTGCGGTGAGGATAATCTTGCTTTCGGTAATGCCAACCGTGCGCGGATCGATAATCTCGTAGGTGGTACGCTCCTTCAGCACGCCGTCCTGATGGATGCCTGACGAGTGCGCAAAGGCGTTCGCGCCCACGATGGCTTTGTTCGGCGGCACCAGAATGCCCGTCAGGGTGCTGACCAGGCGGCTGGTCTTGTAGATTTCGGTGGTGTTGATGCCCGTGTACATGTCTTTGAACACGTCCTTGCGGGTGTGTATCGCCATGACCACCTCTTCCAGCGAGGTATTACCCGCGCGCTCGCCGATGCCGTTGATGGTGACTTCTACCTGTCGCGCACCGTTCAGCACTCCAGCCAGCGTATTGGCGGTTGCCATGCCTAAATCGTCGTGGCAGTGTACCGAGACGATGGCTTTGTCGATGTTGGGCACGTTGTTCATAATGCCGCGAATGAGCGCACCGAACTCCTCGGGCACGGTATAGCCTGTGGTGTCGGGCACGTTAATCACGGTGGCTCCCGCGTCGATAACGGCTTCAATCACGCGGTAGATGTATTCGGGGTCAGCACGCCCGGCGTCCTCGAGGAAGTATTCCACCTCGTCCACGAAGCGGCGGGCGAACTTGACCGCGTCCACGCCGCGCTCCAGCGCTTCCTCACGCGACATGCGCAGCTTGTACTTGAGGTGGATATCGGAGACACCGAGACCGGTATGAATGCGCGGGCGTTTGGCGGGCTTCAGCGCCTCTGCAGCGACTTCAATGTCCTTATGCACGGCGCGGGTAAGCCCACACACCGCTGCGTTCTGCACGATTTTGCTGACCTCGTTGACCGCGCGAAAGTCGCCGGGTGAGGAGATGGGGAACCCGGCTTCGATCACGTCCACGCCAAGACGTTCCAGCTGACGGGCTATTTCGATTTTCTCCTCCACGTTCAGCGATGCGCCCGGAGATTGTTCTCCATCGCGCAGGGTGGTGTCAAAGACGTAGATACGTACCCCATCACTGCTCATGATTCATCACCTGTCCTTTTGGGGCTTACAGGCTTATGCTGCACCCCGTTTGTCCCGTTACTTTTGTAAATCTTCCGGTTTTACCGCCGGTTTCTTCAACCATGGCATCATCGCACGCAGCTGCCGCCCTACCTGCTCGATGGGATGGTTCTCGTCAGCGGCGGCGAGGGCACGGAAAACCGGACGGTTTGCCCTGTTCTCCAGAATCCATTCCTTAGCGAATTGTCCGGTCTGAATCTCCTTCAGGATACGTTGCATCTCCTCGCGCACCTGTTCGTTGATGATGCGCGGACCGCGCGTCATGTCGCCATACTGGGCGGTGTCGGAGATGGAGTAGCGCATTCCCGTGATGCCGGATTCGTACATCAGGTCCACAATGAGCTTCAGCTCATGAAGGCACTCAAAATATGCCACCTCGGGCTGATAGCCAGCCGCCACAAGGGTCTCAAAAGCCGCCTTCACCAGTGCAGTGGTTCCACCGCACAACACCACCTGTTCGCCAAACAGGTCGGTTTCGGTCTCTTCCTTAAAGGTGGTCTCAATGACGCCCGCACGGGTGCCTCCCAGAGCTTTGGCGTAGGCGAGGGCAAGGTCGCGTGCCTTGCCGGTGGCATCCTGATATACAGCAATCAGGCACGGCGTTCCGACGCCTTCCGTGTACATTCTGCGCACCAGATGTCCCGGTCCCTTTGGGGCGACCATAAACACATCCACTGTCTTCGGCGGGATAATCTGGTGGAAGTGGATGTTGAAACCGTGCGCGAAAGCAAGCGCGCTGCCCTCTTTCAGGTTCGGGGCGATTTTGCTCTCGTACAGCGCGGCTTGAAACTCGTCATTGACCAGTATCATGATAATATCGGCGCGGCGGGTGGCTTCGTCCACCTCGTACACATCAAAACCGTCCTCTTTCGCGCGGTTCCATGACTTTCCCGGGCGCAGCCCCACAATCACTTTCACACCGCTGTCGCGCAGGTTCTGCGCGTGTGCATGACCCTGACTTCCGTATCCCACAACCGCAATCGTTTTGTCCTGCAAGATGCTCAGGTCTGCGTCTGCATCATAATACACCCGTGCCATCTTACTCCTCCTCGCATGTCTCTTCTTGAACTTGTTGGTGCTTATTTGCCGAAGTCAACTGGCGCAGAGCCAGCATCGCTACTCCGACGCCTACAGGCAGCCACCAGCGACGTTTGAGCATCCGGAATACCTTCGTTCCTATCCACAGCACCGTCGCACCTGCTAATAGACTACCTGTTGGAGTGGTCTGCAGATGGATGTCCAACTCCGAGGTGCCATCAGTGTTGCGGCGTTTGACCACCACCCGCACCAGCTCCATAGGATACCTCCCTTCGTTTTGCGCGGAGCGCCGCCAGAAAACCTGCGATCGCACCCAGCACCACAAACAACGCCAGGTTCACCAGCAGGTTGCGCACTGTATCCAGCCCCAGCCGGTCGGTAATGGCATTGTAGATACGCCAGAGTATCCAGTTGGCGGTGAGGAGCAATCCCCACAGCAAACCGGTGAGAGCGCGCCTGCTCTTTGCCCATGCGATGCCTGCCCCAAGCAAGGGACCGGCTATCGCCAGCGCAAGGAACAGCGTATCCACCTGCTTCGCTGTGATTATCTCCTGCACCGCCAGGCCTCCTTCATGCGGTCTTGGTGCCCCGTGCCATCGCAATGACGCCGGTACGAGCCATTTCCCGAATGCCGTACGGCGCCATCAAACGGGCAAAGGCATCGATCTTTTCCGGCCCGCCCGTCAGCTCGATAAGGAATGTCTTCTCGCTGACGTCGATGACGCGACCGCGAAACACCTCCGCCAGTTGCAGTATCTCCGAGCGGTCCTTCGGCTCGGCGTTTACTTTGATGAGCGCGAGCTCGCGTTCCACCGCCGTGTGCTCCACATAGTCTACCACCCGGATGACCTCTATCAGCTTATTGAGCTGCTTGGTAATCTGTTCGAGCACACGGTCGTCGCCTCGCGCCACGATGGTCATCCGCGAGATTTCGGGGTTCTCGGTCACCGAGACTGCCAGCGACTCGATGTTGAACCCGCGTCGCGCGAACAATCCTGCCACCCTTGCCAGCACACCCGGGTGGTTCTGCACCAGCGCGGTTATCGTATGCTGGTGTTCTCTGCCGTTATCCGTTATCCCTGCCATTGCGTCTGCACCCCTTATTGCCTTGCGGGCTGTTCCACGAACCGTTTCAGGATTTCCTCCTGGTCTGCAAACGACCATTGTTCGCCGTCGGTGTCCACCGTTACGCGCAGCTGCTCAAGGTCTTTGCGCAGCATCATCTGCTCGATGCTCTGCCCGGAGGGAATCATCGGGTAGACGTTTTCTTCGGTTGGCACGACGAAGTCGATGACCACCGGCTTATGTTTCTGGCTGAGCGCCTCTCGGAGGGCAGGTTCCACATCTTCCGCGCGGGTCACCTGCATGCCAATAGCCCCGTATGCCTCTGCCAGCTTCACAAAGTCGGGTGAGGCTTGCAGGTCGACATGGCTGTATCGTTCGCTCCAGAACAGTTCCTGCCACTGGCGCACCATGCCCAGCGAGCGGTTGTTGATAATCGCCACCACGATAGGCAGTTCGTACACCACGGCGGTCATCAGCTCCTGCACGGTCATCTGGAAGGAGCCATCGCCGTCGATGCACACCACCTTCTCGTTGGGTAGGGCGAGCTGTACGCCGATGGCGGCTGGCAATCCGAAGCCCATAGTGCCCAGCCCACCAGAGGTGATAAACTGGCGCGGACGCTTGACCTTGTAGTATTGCGCTGCCCACATCTGGTGTTGCCCCACACCGGTGGTCACAATCGCATTGCCCTCCGTGACCCGCCAGATTTCGTCGATAACGTACTCCGCGTGCATCTGCCCGTCTTTGGGGTAGACGAGCGGGAACATTCGCTTCCATTCCATAATCTGGCGGTTCCATTCGGTGGCTGGGCGGGGTTCCACATATTTGAGCAGCTCCCGTAACACCGTCTTGACATCACCGACGATGGGGATGTCGCAGTGCACCACCTTGCCGATTTCCGCCGGGTCAATGTCGATGTGGATGACCTTGGCGTACTTGGCGAACTGGTCCAGCTTGCCGGTGACGCGGTCGTCGAAACGCGCTCCTACCGCAATCAGCAGGTCGCAGTTATGCACGGCGTGGTTGGCGTAGGCAGTGCCATGCATCCCCAGCATACCCAGGCTATTCGGGTGAGTTTCGTCGATGGCGCCTTTGCCCATCAGGGTGGTGGTCACCAGAATGTTGGTTCGCTCGGAAAGCTCGGTTATCTCCGCCTGTGCTCCCGATTGCACCGCACCACCGCCTACATACAGCACCGGGCGTTTCGCCTCTTTAATCGCCTGAGCGGCTTTGCGAATCTGCATTTCGTGTCCCCTGTACGTCGGGCGGTAGGAGGGAATATCCGGGTTCTTCTGATATGAAGACGGGTCCCACTCTATCTTGCCAAGGCTGACGTCCAGAGGGATGTCTACAAGCACAGGGCCGGGGCGCCCCGATCGCGCGATATAAAAGGCTTCGGCAATGACGCGCGGAATGTCTTCCGTGCGCCGCAGCAGATAGTTGTGTTTGGTAATCGGCATGGAGATGCCGATGGCATCGGTTTCCTGAAAAGCGTCTTTGCCGATGTAGGTGGTACGCACCTGCCCGGTGAGCGCGACCATGGGGATGGAATCCATTTGGGCGGTGGCGATTCCGGTGATGAGGTTGGTGGCTCCAGGACCGCTGGTGACCAGACATACGCCCACTTTGCCGGTAGCGCGCGCATAACCATCTGCCATGTGCGCTGCTCCCTGCTCATGGCGTACCAGGATGTGTTGAATGTCCCGGTAGTCGTACAGCGCGTCGTAGATGGGCAAGACCGCGCCGCCCGGGTAGCCGAAAATGTGCTCCACGCCTTCCTGTCGCAGACATTCCAGCAGGATTTGTGCTCCAGACCATTTTGCCATGTTGAATACGACCTCCCTCTGTGTAGCCTTGATATTACAAAAGCCTCTCATCCCTCAAGGGACGAGAGGCTTTATGACCTCACGCGGTACCACCCTTGTTGCTCGCGCCGGAGGGCGGGTACAGTAAACCGTTAACGGCTGCGCGAGCCACTCTTGCGCGATATCGGGCGCACCCGGAGAGACTTACTTGCAAGATGCCTCCTCTTTCAGCCTCTCTGCTCCGAGGCGAGTTTCGGCAGGGGCGTCTACTGCCTCGCACCCACCGGCAGCTCTCTGTAAGTCCGCCGTCTGCCTACTACTCCTCTTCATCGCGTTCCCGATATGAACTTGTCGATAGGATTGCTCTGATTGGTGCATAATTTATACCATACATGCTGCCGGTTTGTCAAGGTTTGGCGAGGCGCGAACATGAATAGAAGTGAAAAACCTTGTTAGCATTTCGTTAAGCGTTTATCCCAGGGTATGGGCTTTGGAGGAACCGCGTAGCGATACCTGTTTACCATAGAAGGCGTTGGTGGGTTTCTGATAAAACACAGCAGCCCGTCCTCGGACGGGCTGCTGGAGACGGAGGCTTTGCGCTGGCGGGACTAGCTGGTGCGACGCCGCCGCACCGAGTAACCCAACAGCCCTGCGATACCTGTGCCCAGAGCCAGCAATCCACCCGGCTCGGGTACGGGGACCAGGCTAATCGTGAGCAGATAGTCGATATCCTGCGGATGCGTGCCGTTGAACGGAATGCCGTCGTCGCCAAGGAACGTGGAACCGACATCGGGATAACCACTGACTGCCACTCGCCAGTTGCCGTTGCTGTTCACCAGGCCCGCAAGCACGTTGGGAGTGTACAGGTCATATGCAACCAGGCTCCCTGCGGGGTCGAACAGACCCAGTGCGCTTGCTCCACTGGGCGAATTGGGTAGCGTTACGAGGTTTACAGCCAAAAAGTCCCCGGTCAGCAAGGGAATCTGGAAGTAGTCCACATCACCTGGCTTCACCTTCCCCAGAATGCTCACCGAGCCAGTGGGATTGAATAGCCCGCGGGCAATCAGCTGAGCAGTGCCGAACGCATCATTGGGCTCGACCTCAGGTATGGGGGTTCCTGCGAGCACTGGCACTGTGAGTGCCACGCCTACTGCTATCAGAACAGCCTTTATCTTACGCATACTCCATCCTCCTTTCTAATCATACCCATTCTTACTATAGTGCAAGATTCGTGCCAAAACAAGGGGTAAGCCCGCCTTTTTTCGAAAAAGCCGTAAATAATACCTGATTTGTATCTTAATTTGCTAATCATCACTCACGGGCAAAGCGTTGAATGCAAACACGGATTGTCGTATCGTTTGCATGGCTTCTTTCACCAGCCACATCGCCAGCAGCAAAATCACGCCTGCGATACTCAGAAGCAGCCAGTTGCCCTGATTCCAGAAGTTCCACATGCTCCAGAGCAGTGCGCTGACGGTCACCACCAGCATGAATGCCATTGGTACAGCAGTATAGGCGGAGGCGCGTCCAAGTGCACGCAAGTAAAGCGATACCACCAGCAACGATAGCCCCGCCAGCAACTGATTGGATGTGCCGAACAGCTGCCAGAGAATAGAACCCAGCGGCTTCAGTTGACCGGTGACGGGGTCCGGCGAGCGCATCAGTGCAAACCCGCCGATGAAGCAAACAGCAACGGCGGTAGCCACCAGCGGACGTTGCAACACAGAAAGTCTCCACGCGCCGCCAAGCTCCTGAATGTTGTAGCGGATGAGGCGCGTGCCGCTGTCCAGCGTTGTTAGAGCGAAGCCCACCGCCACCGTGGCGATGAACACTTTTGCCAGGTCTAAAGGCAAGCCGCAGGACGAGATAATGACCCCTGCACCGTGAACGAAGTTGGACAGGGCGTGAGTACCTGCGGATTTCCAGTCGGCGTAGCGGCTGGACCATTCACCAAAGGAGCCAAAGCCCGCCGATACGCTCACCAGTGCCAGCGTCGCCAGCAAGCCTTCGGTGAGCATACCCCCGTAAGCCACAGGCTGTACGTGGCTCTCCTTCGACAGCTGCTTGGAAGTGGTACCTGAAGCTACCAGTGCGTGAAAACCGGATACCGCTCCGCAGGCTACGGTGATAAACAGCATGGGAAACAGCGGTTGTAGCCCCTGTGCCGAAGCATTGACCGCAGGCGCGACCATCTGCGGACTACCCGCCACCGTTCCCACGAACAGCAGCACCATGCCCAGATAGAGCTGGAAAGAGTTCACGTAGTCCCGCGGTTGTAGCAAAAGCCATACAGGCAGGATGGAAGCCACGAAGGCATAAAGCATCAGCGCATACGTCCAACGTTGCGGATTCAGGCTGATGCCTGCCACACCGGTTACTGGGAGCCTCACACCTATCCAGATGAAAAGCAGGCTCAAGGCAACCGCCCCAACGGTCAGAGGAGCCAGCGGTAAGCGCACGCGGTAATGCAGAACACCGACCACCAGTGCAATCACAATGAGCATCGTGCTGGGCAGAACGGCTTGAGGAACGTGTCCTCCTTCTGCCGCACCTGCGCCCGGTGCAAACAGGGTCGAGATATTGACGACAAACACTCCCATTGCCAGCGAGAGGGCGAAAATGGCGAACAGCAAAAACAACGTGCGGGCACGATGCCCCATGACATCGGCGGTAACATCGGCGATGGAACGCGCCCGGTTTCGTATGGAGGCGACCAGACAACCAGCATCATGCACTGCGCCGATGAAGATGCTTCCTATCACAATCCAGATGAGCGCAGGGAGCCATCCCCAAACCACAGCAATAGCCGGTCCCAGAAGAGGCCCCAGCCCGGCGATAGAAGCGAAATGGTGTCCGAACAGCACCGGCGCAGGCGCGGGCACGTAGTCCACATCGTCTCTCAGCGTGTGGGCTGGGGTAGGGGAAGCGTCGTCAACTCCAAAAACCCGTTTGACCAGGAAAGTACCGTACCATCGATACGCGACGAGCAACACAACCGCCACGAAGGCTATTACCCAAACCGCCGGCAATACGAGTTCTCCCCCCTTCTACAAATATTTCACAAAGCGATTGCTGTCGTCCACGAGGATGATGCGTGGAGTGATGGGCTCGTCGGCAAGGGCGAACGCGGCGATAATCACTTTGTGCCCTGCCGACACTTTGAGCGCAGCAGCACCGTTGACGCAAATGACCCCGCTACCCGGCTCTCCGGCGATAGCGTAAGTTTCGAACCGCTCGCCATTGGTCAGATCCCACACGTGTACGAGCTCGCCCGGCAGAAGGTCTACTCGCTCCATCAGGTCGGAGTCGATGGTAATACTGCCGATATAGTCCACGTTTGCTTCGGTGATGGTAGCACGGTGGATTTTGCTTTTCAGCATCTGCCGAAGCACCATGCGCTAATGTCCTCCTGTGACCCCCGGAGCCGGCCTCGTGCGGGCTTTGGGCTGTTTACCCACCTCAACCGGTGCTGTAACGGGTTCCTGTTGCTCCTGCTGCAGCTCGACGAACCGACGTCGCATAGCTATTCCTCCGCCGAGCATCATCAGTATCGTGCCGAGCCACACGAGGTTGATGAGCGGTTTCATCTTGACCTCCACCGGCACGAGCACATGGTCGGGCATGGTGGTCTGCCCAGGCATCCCCGCGAAGCGCAGGACAACCATGCGTTCGTTGGCGTTAATCTCGTCGGGATACAGCACGACCTGTCCGCCACCGGGAAGATTGACAGGCTTGGAACCCTTGCCCAACACCGCCTCGGGCACCAGCTCCGTCTTCTTTCCCTTATATTCTACATCAAGCACTGCGCCGATGCTCATGTCGGCGTCGCCCATCGCGCCCTTTACCTGAAAGCTCTTGAAGTGGATGGTGTAATCACCCATCTTCTTGGTCTCGCCTCGACGGATAGGCAGGCTTTTACCGCGGTCTTCCACTCGTTCGATGACCCCTGCCCCGTCACTTCCGATAGCGATGTAAAGGTCGTACAGGGGGTGCTTATGGACATATGGCTCCGCCACGCGGCGCGGCTGCATGGGGTTGTGGGTGTCGAAATAGTATACAGGGCGCGCTTCGAAGCTCTTGCCTCCCTTCAAATGTTCGAACTTCAAGCGCACGGCGTTATCCTTGCCCATCTCCTCATCGGGATGGGTCATGCCCGCGTAGCTCACTTTGTAGCCGAACATCTGAGCGGTGATGCCGTTGGTGATGACAGCCTGTCCCTTCTGCTCGTAAAACGCGCTGGCAGCAGATCCCACAAGCACCAGCCCCACACCCACATGGGTCAGGTAGCCCCCGATGCTCATCGGGCTTTGCTTTGCCAGACGCCAGACCAGTATCGCATTGGACAGGATGGTGAAAGTCGCCAGCAGCATCAGGAAGAACACTCCGAGTGCCACAGGCAACCGCATAAAGTACGACAGGAAGGCGACTACCAACCCGATCACCAGCGTGGCGTACCAGGGTGCCGAAATGCGCTCCAGAAACGCATCGGTGTTATCGACCTTTCGCCAGCTCAGGAACGGCACCAGCCCCAGCAGTAACAGCATCAGGTAGGCAAACGGTGCATTGGCGATGTGGTAGTATCGGATTTCCACAGCGCTACTCTGTTTCGCAATGAGCAACGAAATGATGGGCATCGACGCACCGATCAGCGTTAGCCCCGCAATGAGCACGAGCGAAATGATGCCCAGCGAGAACGCCATATCGCGCGACAGGAAGCCTTCCGCGGTCTGCTTTGCGGGAATGCTGCGCAGACGGACCAGCCACAGTCCAAGCCCGCCCACGGTGTAGGTGAGCAGCATGGCAACTACCAGCCCGAGTGCCCCCTTCGCCAGTGCGTCAAAGGCGTGCACCGACGATTCCGCAAGCGCGCCGCTGCGTGTCATGTAGGTTCCATAGAAGAACAGGGGCGCGCCGAGCAGAGCCATCAGCAGGTTAGAGCGGTGCAGCCCACCGCGATGACGCTGCAACATCAGCCCATGAATCAGCCCGGTAATCACAATCCAGGGCACCAATGCAGAGTTTTCCACCGGGTCCCATGCCCAGAAGCCGCCCCATCCGAGCGTCACATAAGCCCAGTAGCCGCCCAGTATCAACCCTGCGCCCAGAGTCACCCAGCACAGGATGACGAATGGCATGGCGATTTGCGCCCAGCCATCCCAGTCCTTACGCAGCAGTGCCGCCACGGCAATGGAGAAGGGGATGGCAAGCGCGGCAAAACCGATGAAGATAACCGGCGGATGTATGGCCATCCAGTAGTTCTGCAGAAGCGGATTCAGCCCCATGCCCTCGGGCGGCACCTCGCTGGGCGGGTACTGCAGAAATGGCGATTGTTTGGTCAGTATCGCCATCAGGAAGGCGAGGATACTGCTGTACACCGCCATCGTCAGCGGTTCATAGCGTTGCAGTCGGCGTATGAGAGGCAGTCCCAGCAGGGCTGTCCAGAACGCCCACAGCAGGAAGCTGCCCTCCTGCCCCGCCCAAGCCGAAGAGAGTTTGTAGTACCAGGGCAGGTCGCTGGAGCTGAAGTTGGCGACGTACACCACGCTGAAATCGCTGCGCATACAAAGCAGGATCAGGATGCCAAATGCTGTTACTGCACTGAAAACGGCAAGGGCATACGTCCGCCGTGCCCACACGAGCCATCCTTCCTGCCTGGCAGCGAGCGCAAACAGCACGGTTGCTGTCACCGCGCCCGCCGCGCCGAGATAGATAACAAGCCGTCCCCATTCCGCGGTGTTCATTGTGAGCTCTCCTGATATTCCTGCATCTCCTTGCCCTGATACTTCGATGGGCACTTGTACAGGATTTTTTCCGCGACGAACACGTCGCCCTTCATCTGCCCGATGGCTACCACCTCTGTGGCATCCTGGATGTTGCCTTGAGCCAGCTTGGGATGCACCACAGGCAGGAGGTCACCTTTGGCATCCTGTATGGTGAACCGAGTCTGCAGTCGGGTATGGTCTATCTGTACGGACCCCTGTACCAGCTGTCCTTTCACCTGCACCTTTCGGGTGCTTTCTCGCGCCTCGGCTACCGACACATAAGGCACTATGGTCTCCATCATCGCGCGCCCTGCCAAAAATAGACCCAGCGCGATGAAACCCATGGCGAAAAGGTAAGCCTTTTTCACCGATGTCCCTCCTCTTCGAACCGTTTTTCCAGTGCCCGCAGGCGCATGTCCAGCCAGAACAGGTAGCTGAATATACCTGCCCATACCACCAACGGGATAATCATGTATGTCAGTAGTGGGTTCATCGTATTTCTCCAGCCAGTTGGGATTCAGGTTGCGTCACGCGCTGGCTTTGCTGGCGCAGGCGAGCCTCCGCCAGTTCCACCCGCAGTCTCAGCCGAAACATCCATACGAAAATCGCCATCAGCCCCGCGAAGAAGCTCCACAGGGTAATGCGGTACTCCGTGTCCAGCCCCGAGCGAGAGAACAGCGTGTTTGTCGGGTGCAACGATTCCACGACGCGAGGCAAGATCCAGATGAGAAAGACCATTGCCGGGAAAGCCAGTAAGGCGTATGCTGCCGAGAGGCGTGCCCGTTTGCTCTTCTCTTCCACCGCGCCACGTAACACGAAATACGCCGCGTATACCAGCATCAGCATCACAATGGAGGTCTCGCGCGGATCCCAGTTCCACGCGCTGCCCCACTGTTCCATCGCGAACAGCGAGCCGGTTACCGTTGCCAGCACCGCGAAGAGCATCCCCAGCTCCGCCGCTGCGTTGGCTTGGCTATCGGTCAGCGGGTCGCGCGAGCGCAGATATTTCCACGAGTACACCGCGTTGACGAGAAAGGCAACGAAGGTAAGGATAGCACAGGGCACATGGAAAACGACGATTCGTGCGGTTTCGGGACTGCGAAACCCCTCCGCGGGCGGCAACCAAAGGAACGCAGCAACCGTCACACCTGCAATCCAGATGCCTGTGAGTATCTGAATGGTTCTGTTCATCATCTACTCGCTCCAGATATGTTCAAATACCAGCACAGACGCGGGCACAATCACCAGCATAAATCCCGCCAGCACCTGCAGGTCGCCTGCTGCCACTCGCCACGCACTGTCGCTGAGCCACGCCGCCTTGGTGGCGTGGATAGCTACCAGCAAGGGCGGTAAGGCTACTGGAAACGCGAGAACGCCAAATAAGGCTCCACGCATCGTGGCTTTAGCCACTATCGCGCCCACCGCTGTCGTGGCACATGCCAGCGCAGTGCTTCCCAACGCAACGACCACCACCAGAAGGCTCACATTCCGTAACGGCGCTTCTAACAGCAGGAGATACAGCGGCACCGTTATCGCACACAACGTCCACATCAGTACCGTGTTGAATGCCAGCTTGCCCGCAAAGACTCCAGCCGGGGACACCGCTAACCTCAGGGCGTCTGCCGTACGAGTCTCCTCTTCCACGACGAACACACGCGACAGACCCGCCACCGCCGCGAAGAAGATAACCACCCACAGCAGAGCCGCTTTGACCTCGGCGGGCACACCCGATGGCGGTGCCAGCGCGAAGCCAGACGCCACGACCGATGTGACCGCAAACAGCACCACCGCACCCAGGGCCACTCGTGTGCGCAGCTCCAGCAGCCAGTCCTTTGCAAAGACTGCTACCGCTTCATTTGCCCAGCTGGATGAGCGGTTCACCGTAGCCCAGCTCTCGGGTGTCGTTGGTAGCGATAACCACGATGCCATGTTCCGCGTGCTCTTTGACCGTTTGATAGATGAACCTGGCGCCTGCTTCGTCCAGATTGCTGCCCGGCTCGTCCAGCAACAGCAGGGGCGGACGGTGCAGCAACGCGGTAATCACCTTCAGACGCTGCACCATGCCGGTGGAGAAGGTGGCAACCGGGTCATGCGCCCGTGAGCGCAGCTGCACCCTCTCCAGCCACTCCAGCAGGTCGCTGTCCCGTAACGACAGTCCGCGCGCCCGCGCGAAAAACCGCAGGTTCTCCAGCGCGGTAAGAGGGCGATAGAGCGCCATGTCTGGAGCAACCACGCCAACTGCTTGCCTCTGCTGACGTGCTGTCAGCCGTTCTCCATTGTAAAGGTACAGCACCTCGCCTTCGGTGGGCGTCAGTAGCCCCGCAATGATGCGAAGCAGGGTGCTCTTACCGCTGCCGTTTGGTCCCGATATAATCCATGCTCCGGGGGCGGTCATAGTCGCCGATATGTCGCGCAGTACCGTGCGCTCGTCGAAAACCTTGCCCACCCGTCGAAGCACAATCTGCCATTTCATCACTTCTTCAAGCAAAGTATACCCGAAATGTAGCCACAGAAAAAAGTCGATACTCTACCGAGCGATGTCTACCTTTGCCGGCGTAGCGAACGCCTCGTACAGTGCGTTCAACCTTTCTGCAGGTATTGCTCCCCTGGCGAAGATGGTGCGGTAGCGAAACGTTATCTGTCCACCTGCAGGCACGGTGATACTGCCGTCCACGTTTGGATTGTTCTGGAAGTCGTGCCAGCCGAACGGATTGGCGGCGAACAGTCCATAATCGCGCACGTGCCAGCAGGTGGGATGGTGCGGGTTGCCCGGGTGGTCAAACACCGAGATGCTGTATATCTCGCCTCCGATGTCGCCGCTGTAGGTGCACCAGACGGCACGTGTGCCCCATGCCTCCTTGTCGCGCTTGCCTTCCGCAGTGAGTATCGCTCCCTTGCCACGACGCAGTTCCATGCTGGTGGGGATGCGGATACCGAATGTGCCCTCCTTGGTGTCGCCGAAGCGTACCGGCTGGTCGCCTGCGCGAATGGTTACGGTGAGGTCGATGATGCGCAGGTCGTCCATGTCGTACACGCACACCTCGCGCGTATCGGTGCAGAGTACCTGTCCCTGTGGGCTACGCCACTCGTTGCGTGTGGTGATGAACGTGCCCACGCGCCCACCGGAGATGTCTGCGAACTCGCGGTGTACAATGCGTCCCTTGCCTTCGCCCTCTCCCCAGAAGTCCACGCCGTTCACGTCGCCGTGCGTGAACCAGAAAGATTTCTGGTGCGGGTGGTCGGTGGATTCGCCCTCGCGCTGTTCCATCGGGTAGGCGCGAGTCATGGGCACACCGGTTGGTGGATGGATGGGATAGAGGTAGGGTTTGGCAGCACCGGAGAACACGTATCGGGTTACCAGCTTGCCCTCACGAGTGATTTCAAGGGCATTCTCTTTCAGCCGGGCTTGCCAGAGCGTGGGGCAGGAAGGGGTTTTCGCTTCCACCACGTAATCGCGCTTACCTCCCGGATGTATCCACACCAGCTGGCGCACGCCTTTTTCCGCGAGCCGAACGTCACAGGGCACTTCCGTGCGCTGGGGCAGCAGGAGCAGGCGTACCTCGTTCGTTCTCACCGCGGAAGGCAGGCTCGCGATGACAAGAGTGGGGGCGTTTCCCTTTGTTTGCACACTCAGGCGCATTTCGGTGCCCGCCCCCCACACAGCGGTAGTGGCGATACAGAACAACACCCAACCAGCGAACACTGCGAGACGCATGGCATCTCCTCCATCATGCAGGATTAGAACTCCATGGTGTAGCCCGCGCTGAAGAACAACTGGTTGCGCAGGATGCCAGCTTGCAAGCGCAGATACTCATCGTGGCTGTAGCGCAAGCCGCCGTTAACGTTGTCCCCATCGTACTCCAGAATAACGCGCCACTTTCCGTTGATCACACCCTCTGCACCGCCGATAATCTTCTCGCGGAACAAGCCCGTACCGTAACCGGCATGTAAGATGAGTTGCGATACGGTGTCTTCCACCTCCACCGGAACCTTTGCGCGGGTGGTCACCATGATGTAGCCTGTTCGCTCCACCGACTTGGCGATATCTATCACTCCCACGCCGATTTTCAAATTCTCAAAGCCGGTGGGAATGAACTGCACTTTGCCGCTGGCAATGGAGCGGTTGTCTGCATCATCGCGGTCCAGATAGGCAACGCCTATCTCCACGAAGTTCGCGATGCCTGCGTTTACTGCCACCGTGCTCAGGTCGCGTCCAAAGTGCGTACCTATTTGAAACTTTCGGGCGGTCAACACATCGGCGGTTGGCACGCTGAACAAGCCCGTGGGACCAAAGATGGTGCTGCTGCGCGAGGGCAGGATGGTGCTTTGCGCCAGAACGGGCAGCGCACACACCGCGCAGATGGCAATGGCAAACACCTTCTTCATGGTAGATTATCCTCCTCACAAAATGTGATTGGGTCTGTAATATCTTCGTCACGGGATCTTTTATCCCCTTCTGCCCTTGCCGTTTCGCCCCGGCAGGGGTATCATAATACCCAGAATGGACAAAGGAAACGGGCAACGCGCGAATTCGGCAGGGTCTGTGCAACCGCTGCAGAGGCGAGCGGGGTTACTCAAGCGCATGAGCGGCTTCGCCGGGCGGATGGCTCTGTTGGGGTTGCACTACATGGCGAAGCGTACGCCTCTACCTGTGCTGTACAGGATAGGTGAGCGGCTGGGGCGACTGGCGTATCGGCTGTCGCGGCGGTATCGTATGGTCGCCGATCGCAACCTGCAGATGGCGTATGGCGAGTCTTTGTCCGATGGGGAGCGGCGTCGGTTAGTGGAACAGGTGTTTATCCATTTCGCCAAGTCGCTGATGGAGTTTCTGGTGGGGGACGGTTTGTCGCCAGACGATTTGCGCCGCATGGTGACCCTGCTGGGCGAAGAGCATTTGCGGTGGTGTGTGCAGCAGGGTAAAGGCACGCTCATTATCACCGCTCACTACGGCAACTGGGAAATCGCCGCGCGGTACCTCACCCAGTGTAAAGGTTATGTGCTGAACGTGGTTGCGCGTGACGCCGACGATTCGGCAACCGCCGTGCTGGTCAATCGCATCCGCGAGCAGGGCGGATACCGTGTGTTCCCCAGAGGACAGGCGGTGCGCGCGGTCCTGCAGGCGTTGAAACGCAACGAGCTGGTTGCACTGCTTCCCGACCAGAACGCGGGCGACGTGTTTGTACCGTTTTTCGGCAGGCTGGCAGGCACTGTGGCGGGACCTGCCTTGCTTGCGTTGCGCAGTGGCGCGCCGATTCTGCCAGTGTTTTGCACCCGCCAGCCGGATAATACCTATCTGTTTGAGATGCTACCGCCTTTTGTGGTTCAGCCTTCTGGTGATAAGGAACGCGATGTAACCGACACGATGGCACACATTACCGCGCTTATCGAGCAACAGGTGCGAAAATACCCATCGCAATGGCTGTGGCTGCACAATCGCTGGAAAACACGCCCACCGGAGGAGGTACATGCAACGAGCACGGCAAGTTGATTTGCACAGTATCGAGCGGGTAGCGATTGTGAAGCTGAGCTCCATCGGCGATGTGGTGCACGCTTTGCCTGTGTCTGCAGCCCTCAAGCGCAGTTTCCCCCATTTGCAAATCAGCTGGATTGTGGAGGAGCGCTGCGCCGAGATGGTGACGGGAAACCCTTATTTACATGAGGTCATCGCCATCCCCGGGAAAGCATGGCGGCATGGGGCGTGGCATCACCGCGTGTGGCAGGAGATGCAGCGGATAGTGGGCGTGTTGCGCTCCCGGCACTTCCAGCTGACGATAGACCTGCAGGGCTTGCTGAAGAGCGCGGTGGTGGCGTGGCTCACGGGGGCACCGGTTCGTATCGGCTACCACTGGCAACGCGAGGGGGCATGGCTGTTCAACCGCGTGGTGCCGAAAGAGCCCACCAGCAAACACGCGGTGCAGGAGTATCTGGACGTGGCGCGCTATCTGGGCGCAGAAACGGAGCGGGTGGAGTTTCCGCTGTTTATTCCGACGGAGGCGGAGGAAAGGGTTTGCCATCTCCTGAAGGAAGCGGGCATCTCTCCGCCAGAAGGTTTCATCTCCATCAACCCGTCGGCAGGTCAGCCGTTCAAACGCTGGCGCACCGAGCGATGGGCAGACCTTATCACCGAGATAGACCGTCACTATCGTTTGCCGGTGGTGCTGGTGGGGAGCAAAGCGGACCGCCCGCTGGCGGAGGACATTCATTCTCGAACCTCCGTATCCTTTGCCGATATGGTGGGCAGGACAAACCTGAAAGAGCTCGCTGCCATCTTGCGCAGGAGCATCGTACATCTCTGCGGAGATACCGGCTCCGCGCACATCTCTGTCGCACTGGGTAAACCGGTCATCGGGTTGTATGGTCCCACTAACCATGTGCGCACCGCGCCCTATGGGCAAGAGCACCGGCTAATCACCCACAAGCACGAGTGTCCGGTGTGCAATGGTCACAGGCCTCGCCGTGAACACTCCGACTGTATGGACATGATAACGGTTTCGGAAGTGATGCGAATGGTGGAACGCACTCTGCTGGAGGTAACGACCCATGTCTGATGTCCGACGCATTTTGATGGTCACCAAGTCCCGCTATCTGGGTGATACCATTGTGGCGGTTCCTGCGATGCGCGCTCTGGCAGCACGCTATCCGCAGGCGCACATCGCGCTGTTGTCGAATCCGGCGGCGGGAGAGCTGCTGCGCGGCTGTCCGTATGTGCATGAGTATCTGGCGCGTCCGGTTGCGGCGCGTCGCCGGGTGGACATCGAGATGTGGCGCGTACTGCGCCGGAAGGGGTACGACCTGGCGGTGCTGTTCAACCGTTCGCTTAGCAGCGCGGTGCTGGCATTTATGGCAAGGATCCCCCAGCGAGTGGGCTTCGAAACCGAAGGCAGAGGCTTCCTGCTGACACGGCGAGTGCCCTACGAGCCTCCCAAACACGAGATTCTGCACCTGCTGGACGTGGCGGAGGCGTGCGGCGCGCCAGCTCAGGGTACGCACCTGGAACTGTGGGTAACCCCAGAGGAACGCGAGGCTATACGTGAGCGGCTGACGAAGGAAGGGATAGACCTTAGCGTACCGATACTATTGGTACAACCCGGAGCAAACGATGCATACGTCAAACGCTGGCGTACCGAAGGGTTCATCTGGGTGGCACAGCAGCTGCAGAGGGAGTACGGTTTTCAGGTTATCCTGCTGGGGGCGAATAACGAGCAGGATGTGGCGGAGCAGGTAGCGGCGTCGTTCAAAGACGGCGCATTGAACATGGTGGGGCGTACCAGCCTGCGCGAGGCGCTGGCACTGCTGGCAGAGGTAGACCTGCTTATCGGTAACGACACGGGCATGATGCATGCGGCGGTGGCTTTGGGCACGCCAACGGTGGCGATATTCGCACCGCACAAGTTCCAGCGGTGGGCGCACAACCACGACTGCCACCGTGCGCTAGCCGTGCCCTTGCCGGAAGGGGTACGCCCAACGCAGGAACTGATACATCAGCACCTGTACGCCGTGAAAGAAGAAGATGTGCTACAGGCGGCGCACGAGGTGCTGGGTGTGAAACCGCCGCGCACCAGACGTGAATAATGAAGGAAAAGGCAGGCATCGAGCACTAACCGGTCATGCCCAGCGCTAGCGGCGCAGCTCACTGTTGTCACCCTGAGCGTTAGCGAAGGGTCTCCGGGATTCTTCGCTTCGCTCAGAATGACATGTAGGATGACAAGTTAAACACTGACATTGACACAGGAGGTACACATATTGAACGTGTCTATCAAATTCGGCACCGATGGCTGGCGTGCCGTTATGGCGCGCGAGTTTACCTTTGACAATGTGGCTGTGGTGGCGCAAGCCATCGCCAACTATGTCAAGTCGCGCAACGGCTGGGAACGCGGCGTGGTCATCGGCTACGATGCCCGCTTACTGTCCGACCTGTTCGCCGACCTGATTGCGGACGTGCTCACCGCCAATGGCATTCCGGCACTGGTCACCGACCGCGACACGCCCACGCCAGTTACCGTGTACACCATCAGGGCTAAGGGGCTTGCGGGTGCGGTGATGCTGACCGCCTCACACAATCCGCCCCAGTATAACGGTATCAAGTTTATCCCGGAGACATGCCATCCTGCCTTGCCGGAAACGACCGACGCCATCGAGGAGCAAATCGCCTACTGTCTCCAGAACCCCACGTCCGTGAAACGCGACGGGAAACCCTCGCTGAAGCAGACAGTAGACCCGCGCCCCGACTACTTCGCGCACCTGCATCAACTGCTGGACACCCGCGCGCTGGCAGGGTTGAAGGTGGTCTACGACCCGCTGTATGCGACCGGGCGAGGATATGTCGACGGCTTCCTGCGCGAGGTGGGTGCTCAGGTGGAAACTATTAAAGGCGAGCGGAATCCCGCTTTCGGCGGCTCGCTGCCCGACCCGAACCCTCAAAACCTGCAGTTGCTCGGCGAGCGTGTACGGGCAACCGGGGCGCATCTGGGGTTGTCCACCGACGGTGATGCTGACCGCTTCGGCGTGGTGGACGCGGACGGCGAGATGATTACCGCCAATCAGGTGATTGTATTGACGCTATGGTATCTGCTGCACAAATTAAAGCCGGGCGAGGGGCACGTGGTGCGTACCGTAGCCACCACACACCAGATCGACGCCCTGGCTCGCAGCTACGGCAGTATCACCGTGCACGAGACGCCTGTCGGCTTCAAGTGGGTGGGCAGCACGATGGCGCGGACGGGCGCGCTGGTGGGCGGTGAGGAGAGCGGGGGACTGAGCGTCATCGGGCACATCCCCGAGAAGGACGGTATCCTCGCCGACCTGCTGATGGCGGAGATGGTGGCGAAGGAAGGCGTAACACTCAAGCAGGCACTGGCGCAGCTGGCGCAGCAGACGGGAGAGTACCGCACGCAGCGCATCGACCTGCATGTGGATGAAGCGCGCAAGGGGGAACTGATGCGTCGTTTTCGCGAAGAGCCTCCTGCCAGCCTGAATGGACTGCACGTGGTCAGTACGAACTCGATAGACGGCGTGAAACTGCTGCTGGAGGATGATGCATGGGTGTTAGTGCGCCCATCGGGTACCGAGCCGTTGATACGGTGCTACATCGAGGCGCACGATGAAGAGGTTCTGAACGGGCTGAAAGCGGCGATGCAAAAGCTGGTGGGGTAGAGGTGCGGGTGACACGAACGGCGCCCATGCCGTGCAAACCGTCTGTCTTCGCCCGATACTGGGGGCGCCGACGCTGTACTACTCCAGCTCGGTTGTGGGCAGACTCTGGCGCAAAAATCGGTGCAGCTCCTCCTTCCGCGGATACGCCACGTCAAACGCACTGATTCGTTGCCAGAGAAACCGCGTTTCCGCCTCCCACCCGAGCCGGGCGGTGGCAATACACAGCAGATGTAAGTAAGGCAAAAACCACTCGACGCGAGACCTCTCGAGCCGGCACATGAAATTCCGACGCCGCCTGTGTTTGTGCAACCCAAAGGTAGCCGTCAGAAGCATCTGACTGACGAACACCTGATCTTGACCTTGTGCAAGCCATAATGACCGCCAAACCGTAGAGAGAGGCGGACGACGCCTCTCCATCAGATACTCTGACCACCGAATGAACATGTGCAGGGCGTGCGCCTTAGAACCTTTTTCAGGATGTGGTAAGGGCGAGCCATCAAACCATTTGGCGATAACAACCAGGTCGGTCAACGGTTCTCGTGCTAACGAGTCGGTTGCCGCTTCGGCGAACATTCCTAACCCCAGCATATACCACACCGCCACGCGCAGAGCGGCGTCGGGGACCACATTTTGCGTTCGCAACGCATTCCACCACCTGCCCAGCCACTCCCGAGCCCTTTCGACCATTCCTGACTGCCAGAACAAAAGACAGATAGCAGGTAGTTCGGACAGGTGCCGTGTTTTTTCCCCACTGAATAACAGGTAGGGGGCGATGGAAGGATGGTCTCGGATCTGTGGAGGTGCGTTCGCAACAAGATACTGATAGCGTACGTAAGCGCGCCGCCATTCAGGAAAGGGTGTCGAGTACAACACGCTTCTCAAACTAATCTTAAACGCGCTTTCCCACACATCCGTATCGGTTTCGTAAAGGCGAATGCCTCTCCAAACAAGCGTTTGTGCTTCGTCAACTTGCTCGTGATATGAGAGAAAGTCAGCGACATACAGCAGTGTTTCTTTGTCCTGAACGATGAGGTCCGCTACCCGACGCGCCAGTGAGCCAGCTGCATGTGCTGGCACACCGACAAATATCGTGGAGATCTCTCGGCAAGCTTGCTCTGGGGGCAGCCTGTTCAGCAAATCTGCTACCCGCTTTATCCATTCTGGCAACATCTGCTTTTGCCAACGCTCTTCACGGAATATGAAGGAAAAGAGATGCGCTTTCAGCTGCCAGCCGACACAGGTGTTTTGTAGATACTGCCGAACATTCACCGCTCATCTTCCAGTCGGTTTTCACCGAAACGATGCTTTTCTGCGCGAGGCTTCCGTAGGCTGATTGCTCATCAGCCAGATATCGAGACGGGGAGTTTGCCAGTTATAGGGTTTGCACACCAGGTCCGGATAGCCGTCGCCGTCCATGTCGGTCACGCGCCCTTCGTGCCAGTCGTGCCCCCGCAAGACCTCTACCGGCGTAAATCCTCCGCTGCCGTTGTTCAAAAGCACCCAAGCGCGTGCCTGGGGGTTGTCGTCACCGGCAGTCCAGCGGCGCATCTCGGCGCAGAAGAGGTCGGGTCTCCCATCGCGGTTGAAATCGGCGACCTCTAGTGTGTGACCATGTATCACCTCTGTTTTCAGCAGGTCCTCGCCGTGCCAGTTTTCGGAGCGCCGCGGGTCCTCCTGAAAACGGTAAAGCATCAGCCTGCCGTTCGCGTCTCCGGGTACCATCACGACCTCCACGCGCCTGTCGCCGTCGAAATCCGCCGCCACAATCCTCGGATGGCTCTGGGCGGGGTCTATCAGCGCGTGTGTCCATCTGCCTTTCTCGTAGTCGAACCATCTTCCGCCGGCGAGAATCTCCTCACGTCCATCCCCGTCGATATCTGCCTTTGCCAGACCTTCGCCAGCGCCTTCAAAAACGACGTATCGCTGCCACTCTCCAGCACGGGGGTCTTTCGGTATGGGCGCCCAGAACAGCTTGCCCGCTCCCTGATTCCAGAAGACCAGCTCGAGCTTGCCGTCACCGTCGAAGTCGCCGAAAATCTGGTCGTGGTGCTGGTTTCCCAGTCCGCTTTTGATAAGGTGGCGTTTCCAGGGTTTATCGGGTGCGTAGTGCGGGTAAGGGTTTTCCCACCAGTAGACGGCGTCGTGGCGATAGTCTCCGCCTGCCACGATGTCTAAATCTCCATCGCCGTCGATATCTGCCAGGGCGCCTCCTGCCTCCAGCGGAATGGCGTCGGCTTCCACCAGATATACGCGCCATTTGCCCAGCGTTTCCTGCCGGTACCACACCAGTGCGGGTCGTGCGTTTCGACAGCCGATAAGGATATCCGCGCGTCCATCCCGATCGACGTCGCCCACCAGACAAAGCGTCTGCTGGTCGGAACCAGGCGGCACGGGCAGGTCGCCCTTCGCACTGGAGAGGTGCTTCCAGCGAAAAGTTGGTGAGATCATGGTTATCTCCCGGAAGCGAAACGGGTTAGTTTGTGGTTTCGCCTGCAACCTGCGATTTCCTTTTTATCGGTGCGCCTTACCGCTGTAGCAACGGCGCGACATCTCGAAAGCCCACCAGGTGCTTGCGCTCCTCGTCGTACAGGTGCAGGTCTGCCACCGCCACCTGCAGGGCGTCCTTCAGCGTGAGGGTAGGCGCGTTTTGCAGGGCGGGTATCTCGCGATAGGCTTTCTCCAGAAGATAGTTGGGGATGCGCGGCGCGAGGTGATGCACGTGGTGGAAGCCGATGTTGCCCGACAGCCACTGCAACACTCTGGGCAGGCGCAGATAGGAAGCTCCCTCCAGCCCCGCTTTGAGGAACTCCCAGCGCGGGTCACGCTCCCAGTAGCTGTCTTCGAACTGGTGTTGCACGTAGAAGAGGAAGATGCCGACGGCTCCTGCGACGAACTGGATGGGCAAATACACGAACCACAGCGTCTTCCAGCCGAACAGCGCGACGATGGCGGCGATGTATGCCGCGATGCCGAGGTTGGTATACAGGATGCTTCGCAGCAGCGCAGGCCTGCGCCGCGAGACGCCCATGGGGATACGGTAGCCTATCATGAACAGGGCGAAGGGTCCCAGCAGATACAGCGTCAGTGGATGCCGAAAGAGACGATACCGCCACCGCTGCCACGGAGTGGCGTGCAGGTACTCCTGCACGGTCATGGTGTAGACATCTCCCGTGCCGCGTTTGTCCAGGTTACCGCTGGTGGAGTGATGTACCGCGTGGGTGTATTGCCATGCGGCATACGGCACCATCGTAAGGATGCTCGAGAAGAAGCCCAGCACAGTGTTGGCAGCGCGTTTGAGGAAGAACGAGCCGTGTCCGGCATCGTGCTGCAGGATGAAGATGCGCACCAGAAACAGCCCGCCAAGTAGATTGAGAGGAATGGTCAACGCCCAGTGTGTTTCCAGTGCCCGACTGGAAAGGTAAAACAGCAGGAAGAAGGGAGGAAAGGTGTTCAGTATCTGAAGGATGCTACGCCACGTAATCGGTTTCGTATAGGGCTTCAACTGCGCCCCCAACTGCCTCAGGTCGTTCGAACTTGCTTGCATTTGCTCCGCCTATGGTTTTTTGTGCTCGAAGGCTATTTATTCTGGCACATTCTGTGGGCGGAATGCAAGGGGTAAACGTGACGACGAGTCGGGTATAATCCTGAACATGCGCAGTTGGTTTCGTGCTTTCACCTTGATAGAAGTTCTGGTCGTGGTGGCGATTGTTGCCTTGCTGGCGGCAATCTTGCTGCCCGTCTTCGCGCAGGCGCGGGAAAGCGCACGCCAGAGTGTTTGCATACAGCACATGCGACAGGTGGGGCAGGCGCTCTGGATGTACCTGCAGGACTACGACGAACACCTACCCGACCGGCGCGACCTGAAGCGGGCGCTGGGCTACCGTCCGTGGACGTCCTGGCCGCCGTCCGACCCGCGCTGTGGCTGGGCGGCAGTGGTGCTGGAGCCGTATGTGCGCAGCGTTGGGGTTTGGAGTTGTCCCAGCGTGAGCGGTAGCGTGATGGGCGAAGTGGTGCAGGTGAAGCAGGCGTTCGCGCCCGACCAGTTCACCCGATACTGGATGTGGCGGTTCGACCGCATCGACGTGCCGACGCCAGTGGACAACTTCTGGGGGAAGACGCCGGAACAGGCGCTTGCCGACCTGCGAGCGAACCCCAGCCCCTTCTACGGTCGTCCCGAGAGCTTAGCGGAGGTGGAGCTGATGGTCGACCCCTACTTTCCGCGCACCATCGCCACTGTTCCCGCCCAACTGCGGGGCAAATCGGTGCATCGCGGGGGGCGCAACCGTCTGTTTCTGGACGGGCACGTGAAGTGGCTGCGCGATATTCGGACGGAGTAGGACGCTATTCCCCAAAAGAGGGAAACTGGCTTGGGCGGGGTCGAGGAGTGCGCCAGAGCCAGTCCACGCGCAGGCGAAAGCCGGGCAGCTGCCTGCTTTCGTAAATGCCTGTGTCATCCGGGGGAGCCAGTGCGAATCGTCCGTCTGGCTGAAGCTGATAAAACTCGGCTTCCTGCCGTTCCGGGTCTATTATCCAGTATTCACCGATGCCCGCCGCTTCGTATTCCGCGAACTTTTCTCTCCGGTCGCGAGCGCGGCTCTCTGCACTGGTCACTTCTATCACCAGGTCGATAGGGCTTTCGGCAAAGGTTTCCTGCAATCGTGCGGCGTTTTGTTTCCTGACGAAGAGGATGTCTGGTTCGCGCACTCGTATGTTGCCGTCGGGGAGGTGCAGTTTAAGAGGGAACGGTGCGAAAAGCACAGTGCCACCATCGGTTCTTTGCGCCCACTCGTCCAGCAGGTCAGCCAGAAAGTGTACCAGTCGCTGGTGTGAACGCGATGCCGGGCTCAATACAATAACCTCCCCGCTTTTCCACTCTGCCCAAGTGTCTTCATCCAACCACTGCAAGAACTCGTCCACGGACATTTTCCCAGTGGTATGCGCTGCCGTTTCAGCGTTCGCCAACGCCCTCAGCCTCCTTCGCAGGTGAGACAATCCCATTATACCATGTCGTCAGCATGGGAATATGGTGAGACAATCCGCCTACGTTTGTGGTATCCTTTATCTACCCTAAAAAATCGAGCGAGGTGAACCGTATGCGCAGTGACACGATTAAGAAGGGTTTCGACCGCGCCCCGCATCGCGCGCTGCTGAAGGCGACTGGTGTGCGCGACGAGGATATGGATAAGCCTTTCATTGCCGTGTGCAACTCCTTCGTGGAGATTGTGCCGGGGCACGTACACCTGAACAAGGTGGGCGAAATCGTGAAGCAGGCGGTTCGCGAAGCAGGCGGCGTGCCCTTCGAGTTCAACACCATCGGCGTGGACGACGGCATCGCCATGGGACACTTGGGCATGAAGTATTCGCTGCCCAGCCGCGAGCTCATCGCCGACTCGGTCGAGACAATGATACGGGCGCACTGCTTCGACGGCATGATTTGCATTCCCAACTGCGATAAGATTGTGCCGGGGATGCTGATGGCAGCCATGCGCTTGAACATTCCGACCGTGTTCGTCTCGGGCGGACCGATGGCAGCGGGAAAGACCCCCGACGGAAGGGTGGTAGACCTGATTTCGGTGTTCGAAGGCGTCGGTGCGTACAAAGCGGGCAAGATTAGCGAACGTGACCTGAAGATTCTGGAAGACTTCGGTTGCCCGACGTGCGGCTCGTGTTCGGGCATGTTTACCGCCAACTCGATGAACTGCCTGAGCGAGGCGCTGGGCATGGCATTACCCGGCAACGGCACTATTCTCGCAGGCACACGAGACAACCTCAATCCCGCACGGGTGGAGCTATTCCGCAGGGCGGCGTTTGCGCTGATGGAGCTCATCCGACGCGACATCAAGCCGCGCGACATCGTCACACGGGAGAGTATCGACAACGCCTTTGTGCTGGACATGGCGATGGGTGGATCGACGAATACCATACTGCACACGCTGGCCATCGCACATGAGGCAGGCATCGACTACGACCTGAACCGCATCAACGAACTGTCCAGACGCACTCCCAACATCTGTAAGGTCGCACCCAGCAGCCATTACCACATCGAGGACGTCGATCGCGCCGGGGGCATCAGTGCGATACTGAAGGAGCTAACCCGCATCGACGGTTTGTTACATACTGACTGCCTGACCGTGACTGGCAAGACGCTGGGCGAGAACATCGCCGACGCGCGGATTCGAGATCCCGAATGCATCCGTCCCGTCGAACGGGCATATTCGCAAACAGGTGGGATAACGGTGCTGTTCGGCAACCTTGCCCCAGAGGGAGCGGTGGTGAAGACAGCAGGGGTTGACCCGAAGACGCTGGTGTTTGAAGGTCCGGCGGTCATCTTCGAAAGTCAGGAAGAGGCCTGCGAAGGCATTTTGAACGGTAAGGTCAAGCCGGGTGATGTGGTGGTAATACGCTACGAGGGTCCCAAGGGCGGTCCAGGCATGCAGGAGATGCTCGCTCCGACCAGCTATATCATGGGGCAGGGGCTCGGCGACAAGGTTGCGCTGATTACTGACGGACGTTTCTCTGGGGGCACGCGGGGGGCGTGCATCGGGCACATCTCTCCCGAGGCGGCGGAGGGAGGACCCATCGCGTTTTTGCATCCAGGCGACATCATCTCCATCAACATCCCGGAGGGACGACTGGAGGTCAAGGTCAGCGAAGAGGAGCTGGCGCGCCGCCGGCAAAACTGGAAGCCCTTGAAGCGCGAGGTGCCCGAAGGCTGGCTGCGCCGTTACGCCGCGATGGCAACCAGCGCAAGCACAGGGGCAGTTCTGCGATTGCCCTGAAATCCATTGAACGCCGGAAGGCGAACCTTGTGATGGACTGAATCCCCGCCCGACGTGCCCGCGGGCGGGGAGAAGTTTACGGCTCGGCAGCAGCCTCGCCCCCCAGAAGTGTGAGTTATTTCACCGCCATTGTCGCCTTCATCTGCGCCTGGCGGGCGTAGTCCATCGCCTCGTTCAGCTCTTTCATCACCTCTTCGGGATTGTGGAAGCCCATGCTGTTTTCAGAGACCACGAGGTTCTCCCAGCGCACGTGCGCCAGCTGGTGCAGGCGCACCGCTTCCTTCAGGGCGTTCTCATCCACAGTTTTGCCCGCTTCTTTCGCGCTCTTCGCGGCGGCGATGGCGTCAATGCTGTCACTGAGTGCCTGCTGCACGCGCTTTTGCGCCTCGTTGACGTGCCGCTGGACACGCAGCACTTGCTGGCGCAGCTGCTGTGGTGAGACCGTGTGGCATTGTCCACATGGATATGCGCCCAGCTTTTCGCCCTTGATGTATTTGTCGATGTAGCGCAACGGCGAAACCGCCCAGTGCGAGGTGAGCCAGCGTCCGTCCACGTTCACTTTGGGCATGTGGCACGTGACGCAGGAGGCACCAGCCCGTTCATACTTGCTCTCCCAGAAAGTCTCCGTTTCGGGATGCTGGCTCTTGATCAGCGGCTCCTTGATAATCTCATGAATCCAGTCCTGCTGGTAGTTATGCCTCTTCGCGTAGTATTCATCCAGGTCGCGTGCCTTGCGCCAGCTGAAATCGAAGCGTGTCTTCTTGTCGGCTCCGGGTCCGCAAACGTATTCCACATGGCATTGTGCGCACAGGAGAATCTCCTGTTGTTGCCTGTCCGCTTTGGCGAAGCTTTTGACGTTGCGCTCCTTCCAGTAGGGGTTCACACCGTCGCGGGCGATGGCGTTGATGAGTCCCTTGTTGATAATTTGCAGTTGCGCGGAGTGCGGGTTGTGGCAGTGCACACAGGACATGCCGTAATCCTGCATCTCTTGCGGGATTCGTTTGATGGCTTCCTGCCACTTGGCAACCACATCACCATCAGTAGTCAGCTCGACTCCTTTCCACTCTTTGCCCCAGTAGTAGGCGACCTGTGTGGATTTGCAGTTGAGACACGCCACATTTTTGCCGCGCTTGATATCGATGTGGTCGCGCAGGATGTATCGGTGCGAGCGGTCTTCGTTATACTCTCTGGTGAAGCCATGTCCCGCAACGATTTTGTTGTACAGTGGGAAATCGTTGGTCTTCGGATGTTCTGTGGGGTCTTTGGGCGTGCCGCCGAACTCGCCTGGTGTGCCGGGTTCACTCATCAAGAAAGTTTCGTGCTGAAACTTATGGCATGACCCGCACGTCTCTGTTCGGAAGTCCACGACGGGTAGTACTGCAGTGGGGTCATCCGCATTCTGATGCTCTAAGGCGTTGGGATGGCACTGCGAGCAGGCAAGCCCCGCGTGGGCGTGCTGTTTCATGATGTCGACTACCTCGCTGTGACAGTCCGCACACTGTTCCTTTGCCTGCACCGAGTTAGCCATTGTGGCTTCAGGCTGCACCCGTGCAGCGACTGCCCAGGCGATAGCGACCATCATCGTCGTGGAGAACAGCATCCATCGTGTCTTTCGCATGGTGATACCTCCCTGTGTGGTCTCCTGATGTAATTTCGGTTCAAAAGACCCAAAACTCCTCTTTTAGTGAAGCTATCGCCCCTTCCGACACCTACAATATAACACATCTATTCACTAAATTCAACCTCAACATCCAATTTTGGACGGATTTCGGCTGGCATGGTATAATCCCAATAGTTGGTTTGCATGGAGTGGAACGGCGCTGATGCACCCGATTCTGTGGCAGGTGGGTGGTTTTCAAATCCGCTCTTACGGTGTGATGATTGCACTGGGGTTCGCGCTCGCGGTATGGTGGAGTATGCGGGTGGCGCCCCGATATGGCATTGATGCGGAGCAGATTTTGGACTTCGTGCTGCTGACCGCGCTGGCAGGGGCGATTGGGGCGCGTTTGGTGTACATCATGCTGGACTGGGACAGCTTTGCCCGTGAGCCGCTCCATGCACTGTACTTCTGGGAAGGCGGTTTGTCGTTTCATGGCGGAGTCATCGGGGGAGGCCTGGCGGTAGCGTTCATCGCCCGGCGCAAGGGCATTCCGTTTCTGCGGGTCGCCGACGTGCTGGCGCCAGGCGTCGCGCTGGCGTATGCGGTGGGGCGCATCGGTTGTTTTCTGGGGGGCTGTTGCTACGGCGTGCCCACCGACCTGCCGTGGGCGTGTTCCTTTCAGGACCCCTTCAACCCGCACGTGCATACGCCGCCGAGCCACCCCACGCAGTTGTATGCCTCGGCGAGTAACCTGCTGATTTTCTTGCTGCTGGCGCGAATGCAGAAACCGCCTCATCCCACCGGCAAAGTGTTCTGGGCGTACGTGACCCTGTATGGGCTGTACCGCTTTGTGGTGGAGTTCTGGCGCGTCGGGGCGACGTCCACCGTCTGGCTGCTGGGGCTATCCGAAGCGCAGTGGATGAGCATCGGCATGGTGCTGGTCGGCGGGTGGATGTGGTGGAGAAGCCGTTCGCGGAGCGGAACTTCGTGATATAATGCAGTTGGGATGGAGGCATCGTCCAATTCACTGTTGTATCACGCCACTTCTACTGAGGAAGGCGTTCGGCTGGACGTGTTTCTGGCGCAACGCCTGCCCGATGTATCGCGCGCACAGATACAGCGGTGGATTGAGGCGGGCTACGTGGAGCTGAACGGCAAGATTGCGAGGCCCAATATGCGCCTGAAGGCAGGGGATGAAGTGTATCTGGAGCCTCCCACGCCTCCGCCGGTAGAGCCGCAACCCGAAGCCATCCCCCTGCAGGTGCTTTACGAGGACGAGCATCTCGCGGTGGTGAACAAGCCGCGGGGTATGGTGACACATCCCGCGCCCGGCGCAGAGAACGGGACGTTGGTGAATGCCGCTCTGGCGCGTTTCGGGAGCCTGTCTACGATTGGCGCACCGGAGCGACCCGGTATCGTGCACCGGCTGGACAAAGATACCACCGGCTTAATCCTGATTGCCCGTACCGACCTTGCCCATCGTGCGCTTGCCGAGCAGATTCAGCAGAGACTGGTCGAGCGTCGTTATCTTGCGCTGGTGTGGGGTGTGCCGCGATTCCAGCGCGCGCTGGTAGATGCTCCCATCGGACGCAGTGAGAGCGACCGCACCCGCATGAGCGTGAAGGCACCACTGCATGACCCCAGTGCCCGTCCCGCCGTGACGGAGTTCGCACTCCTCGAAAGTCTGGGAGTATGCGCCCTGCTGGAGGCGCGATTACATACCGGCAGAACCCATCAGGTGCGCGTGCACGCGGCGTATGCGGGGCATCCGGTGGTGGGAGACCCCGTTTATGGCGCGGGGCGTTCCGCCACACAGTACGGTTGGAGAAAGGCAGATGCCCGTTCGCTGGAGGAACTGATCGGGCGGATGGGTGGGCAGGCACTGCACGCTTACCGCCTGACCTTTGCCCATCCGGTGACGCGGCAGGAGATGACCTTCACTTGTGAACCACCCGAAGATATGCAGGCGATTATCGAATGGCTGAGAGGGAAAAAGGAGGATGCACGTGAGTAATCTGCATGTGGTGAACCATCCGCTGGCACAGCATCTGTTGACCCAACTGCGTAATAGGCACACTCCTCCCGAAGTCTTCCGTTCCCTGACCCGCAAGCTGACCACCATACTCGTCATCGAAGCCACCCGCGACCTTCCCACCGAAAGCGTCACGGTGGAAACGCCACTAGAGGAAGCGCAGGGCACGGTGCTGGCGGCGAAGCTGGTGGTCGTACCTATCCTGCGGGCGGGGCTGGGAATGCTGGAAGCAGTAGCCGACCTCTTTCCCGACGTATCAGTGGGCTACATCGGCATGGAGCGTGACCATACCACCGCTATTGCCAACTCCTACTACCTGAAACTGCCGCCAGTGGAGGGTCGCACGGTCTTGCTCATCGACCCCATGCTGGCGACAGGCGGTTCGGTGGACCAGGCGCTGGCGGCGATACGCAGTCGCGGCGCGGGCAGGATGGTTTTGATATGCGTTGTGGCGGCGCCAGAGGGAGTCGACCGCATCTACCGCAACCATCCGGACGTGCCCATCTATACCGCTGCGCTGGACCGGGAACTCAACGCTGCCAAATACATCTTGCCCGGCATCGGCGACTTCGGAGACAGGCTGTATGGGACGTGACTTTGCGTCGTCTAAAGCCTGCGGCTAAATGATTTTTTCGAATATCCCCGCTCGAAAGCTTGACAAAATAACGCGTGGTCTCCTATAATTATTTAGGAGTACGAAATATGTCGGCCTTTAATCCAAGACATCGAGACACCCTTGCGGGGCAGATTAGTATAGCACTGTATCGCATTAGCCAGGCGATGGGTTTTCTGCTCCGCGAGCGAGGGCTGCAGCTGGACCTGACGCCCGCGCAGATACAGGCGTTGCTCTTTCTGAAATACGCGCGTCCTGGGGTGCGAACAATAGGCGGTCTGAGCGAGCGGTTGAAGGTCGCCTATGCAACGTCCAGCAGTGTTGCGGACGCTCTCGAACGCAAAGGCTTGCTAAAGCGCAGTGTTGTGCCGGAGGACCTGCGGGTGGTTAAGCTGGCGTTGACCCCCGCAGGTGAGGAGCGGGTAGCACAGGTTGAGGGCGTGCTGGATGTGATTGAGGCAGCAGTGAACCACCTGCCAGAGGAGGAGCAATCATCTTTGGCACACGCACTGAAGATAATCGTCCGTGAGTTGCACGGCGCTGGTTATGTTCGTGTGTACGAAATGTGTCGGGGATGCCAGTTCTTCCGGAAGGATGCTCATCCCGAGAATCCGCAGGAGCCCCATCACTGCGCGTTCATGGATGCGCCCCTGCGCGAGGCGGACACCTATCTGGAATGTCCGGAGTTTGCACCAGCAAACGAGTAAGGCGGAAAGCGCGTGTGCGCTTGACGACATAACATCACAAGGAGGGAGGATGAATGAACCACATTCCTGGTTACACGTATGGGACGTCTCAGGTCGCGCCGTCTCCCCTGACGCTGGAAGACCTGGACAACCTGAAGAAGGCGGTGCTCTTCACCGAAGAGGACGAGCGTTATCTGCGCATGGCAGGTGAAGTACTGGCTGACCAGGTCGAGGACATTCTGGACGTGTGGTACGGGTTTGTCGGCTCGCACCCGCATCTGGTGTATTACTTCACGGATGGCAAAGGCAACGCCAACGCAGAGTATCTGGCAGCCGTGCGCAAGCGGTTTGGGCAGTGGATACTGGACACCTGCAACCGCCCGTACGACAGGAACTGGCTCGACTACGCACACGAGATCGGCTTGCGCCACCACCGCACTAAGAAAAACAAGACCGACGGTGTGAACTCCGTGCCGGTGGTCAGCTACCGATACATGGTGGCTTTTATTTATCCCATCACCGCAACCATCAAGCCTTTCCTTGCCAAAAAGGGGCACTCTGCGGATGAAGTAGAGAAGATGCATCAGGCTTGGTTCAAGTCGGTAGTGCTACAGGTCGCACTGTGGAGTGCCCCATATGTCCCAGGTGAGGACTTCTAAACGGAGCGCAACCCTCTCATACGCATACAAGCCAGGTTCACCACAGGGGAACCTGGCTTTTTCTATCATGGGTTACACAACCGAGAAAGTAATGGCAAAACTCCACGTCGGACAGGCAATGCAAGCGACATTTCTGTGTCACAAAAATTGCGAGAAAAGCCTCTCAGGAACCCGTCGAGGTGTGGGTACCGCGTAGCAAATGACTGAACCATTGCCTGTCCCTCCATCATGGTTCCCTGTCAGGGTAGTGGTTCCCGCCTCCTCGCACAGAAACATTACTGTGTCGCTCAGAACACCCTGCCAATCTGCAGCAGCCACCGGTTTGTGCGCTCGTCACGGCTGATGTCGTGCTGCCAGCTGATGCCCAATGAATACCCTTCGTGCAGCAACCAGTGCAGATGAGCCTTCCACGTTTTGCCGACGGGCACTTCAGGGCTCGCATTGGCGCGGCGGGTGTTGACATGTTCAAGTGCCAGGTAGGTGCGGCTGGCGATGGGCAGGTCCAGTCTCAGCCACAGCATATCACGGTTTGTACCCACCGGATGTCCCAGCACGGCATCGCGGTATACCCAGCGGTTTGCGGGGTTCTTGTAGTTGTACACTCCGCCTCCGGGGTCTCCGTCGGTGTGAGCCGCCTCGATGGCGAACTGGCCGTTGCCGGGGAGGAGCACATGGTAGCCAACCAGTACACCTGATTTGCGCGGCGTCGTGTAGCGGAAGCGGGTGAGCCAGCGCGGCGCCTGAGCGTCATCCAGCAGTAGATGGAAATAGAACTTCTGGTCGTTGGAGCGATATTGCACCTGTACCTCCGCCATGTAGTTGAACCAGTCGTCGTTGCGGTTATACAGTTGCCACGTGTAGATGTGTTGATAAAGGTAAAAGGGCAGGATGAAGGCAGTCACACTGTATGGCAGCTTGCTGGCTTTGAAAGCTTCCGCCAGCGAGATTTCCCATTGGGGCGAGAGTTCGCGACGCAGGCGTCGCGCCATCAGGTACCTGCGTTCGCCGTCTTCGGTAAAGGCGGTGGCTATTTGCTCGTAACGCCACGTCCGGAGGCGTCGTCCGAGATGCCAGGTAGTGCGGTAGTCCACGTGAAAGATCGGCGGGGGATTATCAGAGAGCAACATGGCACCCGAATAGCCACCCCCCCAGCGAATCGGCGACTGCCCGACGCGCCACTCGCCCAGCGGGGTGTACAACCGTAGCTGAGCCGTATACGCCCAGGGCATCAGCGAGCGCTGCTCGACGAGAGAACGGGTGGTATCGGCAACGAACACCAAATCGGCATCCCTAGCCAGGCTGTAAATCCCAGAAAATCGCCACGCGAGGCGCGGCTCGCTTTCGGCGGTAAGCACAGCGAGTGCGGAGAGGGAATGTGCTTTTGGAGCTTGCTGCCCGAGCAGGAGCCTGCGAATGGCGGTTGCCGGTGCGTTATCGCTTTGCGCGGACAGGCGCAGCAGGTCGTCTTCGCTCCACACGCGCTGCGTCAGCGGGGCGAGTCGGACGGACCCACCCAGCGCGGAGGCAATCAGGTCGTTCTCCGGTGCGTGGAGTGGGGCGATGTCTTGTGCCCACACGAAGGGCAACGTCCAAAGCGCGATGAAACAGCAGCTTAGTAGCGTGCGCATATCAGAATCTTTCTGCCAGTTTGTCCACAATCCTCTCCGCGATGGCGAGCGACGCGGTTGCAGCGGGGGAGGGCGCGTTCACGACGTGAACCGTACGAGCGGTATCCACCCACAGGAAGTCATCCACGAGACGCCCAAACCGGTCCACCGCCTGAGCGCGTACACCCGCGGGCGCGGGGCGCAGGTGTTCCGCTCGCACGTCCGGTACAAGCCGCTGCAATGCGTGGACAAACGCTTTCTTGCTCAATGAACGCCACATTTCACCCAGTCCGGTACGCCAGTAACGCCATGCCAGTCGCAAGAAGCCGGGGTAGGTTAGCGTCTGCCACAGTTCCCGCAGGTTGATGTTCGTTTTCCTGTAGCCTTCTCGGGCGAATGCAAGCACCGCGTTGGGTCCGCATTCCACTTCGCCGGTGATGGTACGCGTGAAATGCACGCCCAGGAAAGGAAAACGCGGGTCGGGCGCGGGGTAGATGAGGTTTCGGCACAGGAAGCGGGCTTCCTCTGTTAACAGGAAGTACTCTCCGCGGAAGGGCACGATTCGGGCTGGGGGAACGACGCCACTGGCGCTCGCGAGATCATCGGAATACAGCCCGGCGCAGTTCACCAGATAGCGCGCGGTGAAGTCACCCTGCGTGGTGTGGACAACCACTTCTGTGGACGTTTCGCGGATACCGAGAACCCGTACGCCCGTAAGCACTTCACCGTGTTCTTCGCAAATACGTTGAGCCAGCCGTTCGCATACTGCGCGGAAGTCGACGATGCCTGCTTCCGGCACGTAAATCGCACTGATGCCCGCTGCATGGGGTTCCAGTTCGCGAAGACGTTCTGCGCTGATTATTTCGCACTGCACGCCGTTTGCCTGTCCCCTTTCCAGCAGCATGTGCAGGGTGGGGATTTCTCGCTCGTACGCGGCGACGATGACCTTCCCGCAGATTTCATAGGGGATGGATTCGCGCTCACAAAACGCCTGCATCAGCGCCTTGCCGCGGCGACAGGTCTGCGCCTTGACGCTGCCGGGCTTGTAGTAAATGCCGGAATGCAGCACTCCGGAGTTACGCCCCGACTGGTGCATGGCAAGGCGTAACTCTTTTTCCAGCACGATCACGTGCTTTTGTGGATAACGGAGGCTCAGCTGGTAGGCGGTTGCCAGCCCAACGATACCACCGCCCACGACGAGCACATCACTCGACTTCATGGGACACGAGCACACGGCTGCTGGACACGTCGTTGACCAGTGCGTATGCCCAGCCGTTCTGAGGGCGGAGCCCGCGCAGGGCCTGCTCTTCTCTCAAAAACTTCACATTGCTGTATCGGGCGTCGCGGTAGTCGGCTATCACTCCGCTGTGCAAGGCGTCAATGACCTGCCGAATCCCTTCCTCCAGGGTCCACTTCGGTTTGAAACCGAGGGTGCGTCGGATTTTGCCGAAGCTCACGCGGTAGTTGCGCCGGTCGCCGTCGGATCCCATGTGGATAATCTCCGCTGTCGGTACCAGCCGCTGGATGGTCTCTCCCACCTGCTGGAGGGTAAAGTTCTGCTCGTCCGAGCCGACGTTGAACACCTGGTTGCGCACCTGTGAGACAGGTGCTTCCAGTACCTTTACAATCGCCGCAGCGGCATCGTCCACGTGCAGGAACGGTCTCCACTGGTCGGCACCATAGAGGGTGATTTTGCCCTCCGTCACCGCTTTGGCGGTCAGCAAGTTCACCACCAGATCGAAGCGGATGCGTCCGGACAAGCCGTAGATGGTGCCGAAGCGCAGGATAACCGGGGCGAACTGCGGTGATGCCAGGCTAAGCAGCACGCGCTCAGAGGCGATTTTGCTGCGCGCATAAAGCGATACCGGATTGAGAGCGGAACGCTCATCCAGTACTTCGTCGCTCGCCCCGTAAACCGAACAGGTGCTGGCGAAGATGAAACGGCTGACGCTAAACCCCTTGGCGATTTCGGCGATGAAGCGGGTGGCTATCAAATTGACCTCAATGGTCAGTTCCTCATCGATAGCGCATGCAGGATCGCCGACGATAGCGCCGAGATGCACTACGGCGTCCATATCCCGCATACTCTCCACCACTTTATCTATCTGCCGAAAATCCGCTTTCACAATCTCCAGCCGCGGATAGTGGGCGAAAGGCTTAATCGGTTCTTCTCCATAAAGGAAGATATCCAGAAGGCGCACCTGGTAGCCTTTTTCCAGCAACTTCGGTATCAGGGCGGAACCGATGTAACCTGCCCCGCCAATGACCAGCACGTTGCGGATGGGGCGGTCTGGTGGAGGCGTACCGAGATACCGCTTTTCGACAGCGGAGAGCACCTTCCACAACCGGGGACCGAGCCGGACAGAGAGTAACAGGGCGAGCGTCAGTCCCCAGGACATCAGGTAGACCGAGCGATACAAGGATGGCAGGGAAGGTGCCAGATAGTTGGCAAGAAGCATCAGCAAGTACGCCACAGACACTGCCTGAGCAATCACAATGGCTTTGTACCGCCCCTGATACAATCGGCTGTGGGTATAAAAGCCGCTCAGTGCGAATACCAGTAGCGAAAGGGGTGTCAACATGCTGGTGGAACGCAGGTAGATACCCACATGCTCCTGCAGTGCGGCAGGAGCATCACTGACCACCGCCTTGATACCCACCACCCACAGGTAGTGCACCAGCAGCGAAATCACCAGTGACAGGTTCACCAGCAGGGCGTCGGCAGTTGCGCGCAACAACATCCCCATACCTACACGGCCACGCTTTGCCAATGTCATAACCCTCCTCGCTTACATCCTGGTAGTGCAGGCAAACCAAATAAGTAAGATTATCGGCTACCTGTAAACATTACTTTATGGACTGCATCCGCGATTTCCTGCACATCCGTTTCACTCAGCGTGGGGTGCACCAGAAAAGCGAGCGAGGTCTCGCCGAGCTGTTTGGCGACGGGGAGCCGATGTGCTGGCGACAGTCCTGCGTTGTGGAACGATTTCTCCAGATACACCTCGCTGCAGCTGCCCACTGTGCACGGGATGCCCATCTGGTTCAGTTCCACCATAATACGGTCGCGGCTCCAGTCCGGTTTGAGCCTTTCCGGACGCACGTACACGTAATAGCGGTAGTAGGCGTGCTGAATGTAGGCAGGGGGTACGGTCACCCGCAGCGCGGGCAGTTGCTGGAACCGCTCAGTGAGAATTTGGGCATAACGCCTGCGTGTGGCTACCCACTCGGGTACTTTGCGCAGCACCACGCGCCCGATGGCCGCCTGCATCTCGGTCATGCGCCAGTTGGTGCCGAACGACTCATGTAGCCAGCGGAAGCCCGGAGGGTGTTGCCGGTGATACACCGCTTCGTAGCTCTTGCCATGGTCCTTGTACGACCATGCCTTTTCCCATATGCGCTCGTCGTTAGTGGTGAGCATTCCCCCTTCGCCGCCGGTGGTCATGATTTTATCCTGACAGAACGACCATACGGCGACGTGCCCCATGCTGCCGACGGGACGCCCCTTGTAGGTTGCGCCATGTGCTTGCGCGCAGTCCTCGACCACCCACAGGTCGTTTTCCCGTGCCAGCTGCATTAACTCGTCCATTTCGCAGGGCCAGCCCCCAAGGTGAACGGCGATAATCGCCTTCGTGCGGGGAGTCAGCACCGCCCGCACCGTTTCGGCAGTGATGTTGCCGCTATCGGGGTCTACATCGGCGAAAACGGGTTTCGCGCCCACAAGCACTACCGAGCTGGCGGAAGCCACAAAGGTGCGACTGGTGACCACCACCTCATCGCTCTCGCCGATTCCTAAAGCGAGCAGTGCCAGCTCCAGCGCCACACTGCCATTTGCCAGAGCGACTGCGTAGCGACAGCCCGCAAATTGTGCGAACTCCTGTTCGAATAGCCGCCCTTCCTGACCCGTCCAGTAGTTCACCTTGCCGGAACGCAGTACGCGCACCGCCGCTTGGATCTCGTCTTCTGCGAAGTAGGGCCAGGGTGCGACCCCCCCCGTCGTTTTATGCTCAGCTTGTCGAGTCGCTGTAGTTGCCATTTGTTTCTCCTCGCAGGTGTCGTTTGATGACTCTGGCAGGTACGCCGACGGCGGTGACATGGTCGGGAATCGGTTTGGTGACAACCGATCCTGCGCCGACGGTAGACCACTTCCCGATTTGCAAACACTGGATGACGTTGCATCCCATCCCGATGAAAGTGCCTTCCCCAACTTCCACTCTGCCCGCTAGGTGCGCGCCCGGTGCAATATGCGCGTAGTCTCCCACCACGCACTCATGGTCGATGGTTGCGGCGGTGTTTACGATGACATGGTCTCCGATTCGCGCCTCCGGCTGGATGACCGCACCTGCAAACACCACCGTTCCCGCCCCGAGCCGCACGGAGGAATGCACCCACGCATGGGGGTGCACCACCGTAAGCCATTCGATACCCCGTATTTTTATGGACAATCGACGACGGATGTCGTTATCACCAATTGCGATAACCGCTCTGAGAATGCCATCCTCTGCGATGCGCTCTACCGGACCGCGAACAGGCACTCCCATCATCTCGGTGCCCCATTTATCGGGAGAGTCGTCATACACGACGAACGTCGCATACCCCATTGCCTGTAGAGTGGCAAGCACCACTTTGCCATGTCCGCCTGCGCCGATAACAGCTATGGGTTTGTTGTCGCGCACCGCTCAGGGATTCTCCTGTGTGGTATTGCCGGTAAAGACGGGCATTGTGGCGGAGCCTTCCGCGCTGATGCCTTCCCGTTTGAGCACCTTCCAGATGGTTAACAGCAGAATCTTCAGGTCCAGCCACAGGTTCCAGTTATCCACATACCATACATCGAGCCGAAACTTCTCCTCCCAGCTCAGCGCGTTGCGTCCGTTGACCTGTGCCCAGCCGGTGATGCCCGGCTTGACTTCGTGCCGTCGCGCCTGCTCGGGCGAGTAGCGAGGCAGATACTCCATGAGCAGTGGGCGCGGCCCCACCAGGCTCATGTCCCCCTTCAACACGTTGAACAGCTCCGGTAGTTCGTCCAGGCTGGTACTGCGTAACCACTTCCCGAAGGTTGTCAGACGCAGCTCATCAGCCAACAGTTCACCAGAAGGCGTGCGAGCATCGCGCATCGTGCGAAACTTGTACAGGGTGAAAGGCTTGCCCCCCAGCCCTGGACGCTGTTGTCGGAACAGCACCGGTCTACCCATCGTCAACAGCACCAGCAGCGCGACCACCAGCATCACCGGCGCGAACAGGATAATCCCTGCCGCCGCCCCCACGATATCGATGACACGTTTGATTGCCTGCGACCTCACCGGGCATGTTCCTCCACCGACAAAATGCCCCGTTGCTGGAGCAAAGCCACGTACTCGTTATACCACGCCTCCCAGATGACCTCCTGCCGAAAAAGCCGCAGTACCCGCTCCCGCCCTGCTTTGCCGTGCTGTTGGCGCAACGCGGGGGAATCCAGGTAGCGACGGATAGCCTGTTCCAGTGCCTGAGCATCCCTCGGCGGTATCAGCAGACCGGTTACCTCATCTTCTACCGCGTCCACAGTGCCCGGAATACGGGTGGCTACCACTGGCAGCTCCATCGCGGCGGCTTCCAGCGGGGTGTTGGGGAAACCTTCCCGATAGGATGGCAGCACCAGCACATGCATGATGGCATAGTAGGGTGCGGCATCTGAGACCCAGCCTGTGATGTGGACGCGCGGGTCACCGGCAAAGGTTTGCTGTACCCATGCGGGCACCGGGTCCTGCTCCTCGTAATCGCCGACGAGGAGCAGATGCAGGTGAGAGTAATCCTCGCGCAGGTGCTGCCACGCGTGCGCCAGCTCCTGCATACCCTTGTCGCGCACCATTCGCCCCACAAAACCGATGACCGTCGCGTCGGGAGGTATCTGCAGCTGAGCCTGCAACCGTTCGCGCTCCACTTCGGTAAACCGTCCGGGGTGAAAGCGACGTTCGGCGTCTACCCCTTGCCCGCTGCCGTTTGCCAGTACCTTTATCCTGTCGGGAGGGCACAGCCTGTCTTCCACCGCGATGCGCCGCATCGACTCGCCCACGCACAGCACCCGATGCGCCAGTCGGCACGCTACCTTTTCGCTCCAGTGCAGCAGCAAGCGTTTGACGCCAGAAGCGGTGAGATGGGGCAGCCCGCGGATATGGTAGATGCGTACAGGGACTCTGCACATCCACGCTGCCGTCGTTCCCAGCAAGCCTCCCTTCGGCGTGTGGGCGTGCACGATATGGGGACGAAGACGGCGCAGCAGGATGACCAGCCGGTAAAGCGCGACAACGTCGCGCAGCGGGGTGATGCGACGCGGCATCTCCACCCCAAATCCCGCCACTCCCGTTTCCCGCACGAAGCGGTCGAGTAGTTCGCCGGGCGAGCAGACGACGGACGGCTCGAATCCGCGCTCGCGCAGGTCAAACAGCAAACCGCGCAGGAAGTTCAGAAAGAGGGGGGAGGTGGAGATATGTACCACGCGCACCTTCATCGCCTGTTGTTTGTCTGCAGCAGTTCGTAGTAGAGGTTCTCCCACTGTGTAACGACGCTCTCCAGACTGAACAGTTGTTCCGCGCGTTGACGCGCCAGCATGCCCATCTGTTGACGCACCTCGCCCGGCATATCCATCAGACGCAACATCGCCTCCGCAAGCGCGGTGGGGTTCTGCGGCGGCACGATGAAGCCGGTTTTCTCGTGGATAACCACCTCGGCGTTGCCGCCCACACCGGTCACCACGGCTGACAGCCCACATGCCTGCGCTTCCAGCAGCACGTTGGGAAGACCCTCCCAGCTGGAAGACATCACAAAGGCGTCGGCGGCGTTCATCAGGTTCGGCACATCGGCGCGCAGTCCCCAGAAACGCACTCGCAGTTGCAGACCCATGTCGCGCGTTAACGCATCTACTTGTCTCCGCAGCGGTCCATCCCCCACGATCCACAGAAGTGTTCCCTCTCTCACATCGGATATCCGTGCGAAGGCGCGTATCAGGGTTGGATAGTCCTTGGGCGCCTCCAGACGTCCCACCGCCAGCCATACGAAGTGGTTGTCCATTTGCGAGTCCCGACGCATCTGCTCCCGTCTTTGTCCGTCGGGGCGAAACTGCTCCACGTCTACGCCGTTATAGACCACGCGCATCTTGTGCGGCGGGACGATTCGCTCGCGGATGTATCGTTGCGCCCCCGCCTCGCAAACGTGGGTGGTCAGGTCGCAGAGGGGGTCGGTGAGACGGTACAGCCACTCACGCAGGCGTCCTCCCTCCCGGATGCTTCGCGCACTGCATACCAGCACGGGTACTGGCACAAGTAGGCGCGTGAAGCGCGTCAGGATGTTTGCGTGCACCATGTGGCTGTGTACGATAACAGGCTGCCAGTCGCGAATGATTCGCGCCAGTCGCCAGATAGGGCGCAAAGCAGGGCGTTTGTCGCGGATGCCCAGTGAGGTCACCGGGATACCCGCCTGCTCTAGCACGTCCGCATAGGCGCGCGGCGGCATGAGCGTGACCACCCGCACGTCCCAACCGCGCTGCTTCAAGCGCGTGGCAACGCGCACCAGCTGCGTCTCCGCCCCGCCGACCGCTAAGCCGGTGATGACGAAAATCAACAACTTAGACGACATATCCCGCTCGCGTCTTGTTTCTTTCGAGGCCAGATGGATTACACAGACCCGGATGCAGCCCCACAACGCACAAATATACCCAATACAAGGTGTGGAACCCCCATCGTGTCCACGAACCTTCTACCATCTGGTATGCAAACATCCCTAACAGTAATGCTACAAGCGTTCTTTGGTGCATAGTTTTTGACATGCTCATCGTCTCCTTGCCATATCGCTGCAGGAGGAGCAGGTTCATGAACGGCAACATCCAGACCACAAACAACATCATGTATCCAACTATCCCGATTTCGCTCAACACGATAAGATGTCCGTTGTGGCCAGATATCTCAAACCCTTGTACTTGCAAGATTTCCTCTTGTGACACACCAAACCCCACTCCTGTCCATACACGTTCCGTGAAAGATTGCCACAGATATGCCCATAATATGTTTCTCATATTAAGACCTGCCTCGATACGAACAGATTGCTTCAGAATACTGTCGTCGCTAAGCCGCTGGGCACCTATGATGGTTATTGCTGACACTACGAACAACAAGATGAACATATGTCTCCTCTTTGAGTGTAGCAGTAAATACAGAGAGAGCGATATGATCAACGTTGCAATACCCGCTCGTGAAAAAGTTAGAAGCAAGGCTCCCGTCAACAAGAAAGAAGAAATCACGAAAACTCTAGTTCCTATTCGTTTTGCATCGTGGAGATACACACCCAGTACAATGGCATGGCTACACCACAGAGCAAGAGTGTTTGCGTTGCCAGCGAGCGAGCTGATGCGGAAGAAAGGTGGCAACCCAATCAGCTGCTGGGATAAAGTAATCGGACCAACAGATAGCGATTGTATCAACGAGCCATCTTGCCTGGACGTCGTGCCAAAGACATACAATACCAGCCCTATTGCAGCAAGCAGCAAACCGAACGCCCATATGCCCAACGAGAGGCGGATGAAGGTTTCGGCAGGTTTAGTATCCGACCACGCTAAAAGCGCAACTAGTAGTGATGGAACCCAGATCATCAAAGACCTTTGAGCAACCAGTCGTGGAGAATTACTCCAAAAACCAGAAAGTAATGAAAAGAGGAAAGCACAGAGTAGAAGGATAGTAACCACAAGGATTGGCCAGAAGGGTCTTCCTAAATGTAGTCTGATTGGCCAAGCGATGAAAGGCACTACAAATTGTAAAGCAAGTGCGATGTAGGGGGCTCCAGGAATGAGCAAGGTCATATTCGGTCCCTTGACCTGCAATATAGCGGTAGCTAGTAGTATAATAAGAATAGCGAAGCCAGCCGACAACTCAAGCCTTTGACCTCCTCTGCATCACAGTCCGATGGTCTCCAAATACTGGGTGACGATGTTGTCAATATGGAATTTTTCCTTAGGAAAATCCGTAACTCTCTGGGATGAAAGTGTATCACATATAGCCGCTGCCATAGATTCATAGTCCCCTACTTGAACCAGCGCTCCCCACTTACCGTCTTCAAGTATTTCTCGGGGACCGTTACGGCAGTCGGTAGATACCACTGGTGTACCACAAGCCAGAGCCTCGCCCAGCACTACACTGAATCCTTCCCACCTTGAGGACAGCACGAAGACCGCCGCTCGCTTCAGGTACGGGTATGGGTTCTGGACAAAGCCGGGTAGTGCGAAGTCTTGCCCGATACCCAACTGTGCTGCGAGACGCTCTAGATCTGCGCGCAATTCACCTTCCCCAAGGATCACTAACCTCGCTGGTTGTTGATCGCGCACCAGCGCAAAGGCTCGAAGCAAAGTGGGAAAGTCTTTGGCAATGGTCAACCGACCTGCACCTAGAATGACCGGTGGTTGCCCAGGCTGGAACCAGGGGTGGTCTAATGGCTCCTCTGATTTGCGGAGCATGTCAGGCGTGACAATAGGGTTGTAGATGACCCTGACCTTGTCCGCTGGCACGCCTACCCAGTGTATCAGATCGTTGGCAACTCCTTTCGAGACCGCCACCACCGCATGAGCCCAGGGGTAGAACGGCTTCACCCAGTAGCGCATCAGACGGGCTCGCAGGGTTTTTGCCCACGCACTGGATTCGCTGGGGGTGCTGTGTACGGTGACCACCACGCGCGTTGGCACTCGCGCCAGTTTTTGCGCCCAGATCGCCACCACATTTGCGTGGTCTAGCGCGGAGAGCAGCACAACTGGTCGCACCTTTCTCAGATAGCGCACCAAAGCAGGCAAACTCCGTAACACGCGCGGGGCGCCGAGGTCTATTATCTGAAGAGTGTTGGGCACGATGGGCAGGTAGGGTCCTTCCGCGCGCGCCAGCACGAGATGTACGTCTACGCCGCGCTGAGCGAAGCCCTGCCCCAAGTGCAGGAACACTTTCTGGGCACCTCCGCCAGCCAGCGAGGGCAAGAACAGAGCTATCGTAGGGCGCGCGGTCATAGCATTGCCTCCGACCTGGCGGCGAGCGCTGCTTTCGCAGCCAGTTTTGCACGAAGCGCCAGCCGCCATAAGCGCGCAAACAGGACGTCGATCGGTCGGGAACCGCGGTTCCGGTAGGTGTCTACTATATCCCGCAAGCTTGTGGTAAACTGGGCAAAGCGCTGAATGTCTACAATCAGTCGTCGCAGGTCACGCGCACCGAGCCGGTTGTGATGGAAACAGACGGTCCATACGCCAAGGGGTGCCGGGCGGAACTTCCACATCTGCTGCGGTACCCACAACATGCCCCGATGCACGCGCGGGTAGAGAAAGAAACCGTCGCTGATAACGGTGATACCCAGTTCCTGCAGCACCAGCAGGGTGTTGTGGTCGAAGCTGTGCCCTGGTGCCACGAACGCCTCCGGACGGATGCCGTGGGAGTGAAAGACCTCCACCGCCCGCAGCAGTTTCTCGCGCTGCCGATCGAAAGGCAGTCCAGCAAACTCACTCCGGGCGTTGATGCCCAGCAGTCCCGCCTCCGTCGTTTCGTAGAGGTGCTGGTAACCGTGCATGGCGATACTCCAGCCAGCCGCCTGTTTTTCGCGCACCCATACCCAGAAATCAGCCCGAGGCGGCTCCACCTGCAGCTTAGGGTCGCGGTTTTCCGGGACCACTGCCAGGATGGGCTGGACCCCGCAGGCATGAAGCACTTCCTCGATCGGCGCCCACAGGCTCCAGTTCATCGTGGGACAGATGTCATCAAACCGCACCAGATACCTTGCACGCATACTCACTTCGCTTTCCGAAAAAAGACCCTATCGAGCGTTGCCTCTTCATAGTCTACCAAAATCCGTTCCAGTGGGTACTTTAGAAGCAGTTGTGCAATCCGTCCACGGGGTGGATGTGGGTGTCCGATTTTGATACCTGTACGCTCATTGAGCCACGTTTGCAACCGATTTCTCATGGATAGCTGCTCGCGACGAAACAACGAGTTGTTTGCTTCGATATAGCCGCAACCGCCCGGTTTTACCATGTCATAAATCACCCTGACAAAGGACTTGTCCGACCAGCCGTAGCAAAAACAGATGCGGTTGAAGACAAGATCAAACTGCTTCCCAAGCCGTCTGGGCGCTTCGTCCAAGTAGCCCAGCAGAAACTCGATATCCACTGCGTGCTCCTCTGCTTTCTGTTGTGCAATCTGCTGATAGTTGCGTGAAATGTCGTACCACGTGACGCTGGCACCTCTGCGTGCAAAAGCCACGGCGTACTGCCCCGGACCTCCCCCGAGGTCAAGCACACTCTTGCCCGCCCAGCTGCCCACCCATGTTTCCAGAATATCGACCAGTTGATTATCGACTTTCTGCCACTCAATCTCTGCATATCGCTGCGCATACTGCGCTGGCACAGGGTCCCAGCCGCGCTCTGGGAGATGGAGCATAGCATGAATACGATTAATCATGTCAGTCGCGTCTGCCTCCTACAGCAAAGGGAAAGCGATGTTGCCAATGTGTATGCAATAGAAACAATGTGATGCAGTAAATCAAGACCACGCTAACTAAGTGGGCAATAACGCTCCACGGTGTCTCGCCAGTAGGCACAAGGTACCAGCATAACACCATGGCGGCGGCTGCGAGCAGGACGTGCCCCGCGCCTTTCCAGCTCATGGGCACAGTGAAGACTCTTCGTCCCAGCAATACGCTGAGGAGGAGTGCTACCGCGTAGGCAGCAATCGTCGCCCAGGCAGCACCGAGAATACCAGCGCGCGGGATTAACACCACGTTGAACACAAAATTCACCACCGCCGATGAGCCGACCACCCACAGCTGTCCTGTGGTTTGCTTTCCGAGTTGAAACGCGAGGTCAAAGTAGTAAGAGCGCACACCTGCCAGCAGAGTAGCAGCTGCAATCCACGGAATGACGGTTAATCCTGCCTCCCGGAACGACTTGCCAAGCACGACCGATGCTATTTGTGGCGCGAAGAGGGCCATGCCAAGCGTGGCGGGAACGCCAGCTGCCAGAAGGAGCCACAGGTTTCGTACAAGCTGTATACGTGCCGCTTCGGCACCGGATTGCTCCAGAGCGGCTACCACCAGCGGATAAGCTGCCAAGTTGATAATCATCATCAGCATGATCAAGAACTGAGAGACCATATCGTAGCTTGCGGCGTAAATGCCTGCCGCCTGCTCTCCAAGATAGTAGGCGATGAGGAACCGATCGGAGGAGCTGATGACGTAACTGAGCGCGAGAGTTGCCGCAAGGGGCAACCCGTAGCGAAGCAGTTGCCGCAGTACAGGGGTGATCAGGCGCACCCGGCACGCTTTCCAGCCCAGCGTTTGCAGGGTCATCCCCCCCAGAAGGTATCCGGTTGCCAATCCCAGGAGCGGTGCGAATGCTCCCAGTTGCCAGGCGATGAGAGCAGTGCCCAGCGTAATTGCAGAAACTGCTCTGAGCCCGGCTGCTATGCCGTACCGTGCGGGTTGCAGCTTCGCACGAGCCAGCTCGAGGTTCATTTCAAACCAGGCTTGCAGCCACAGCAGGGGAAGCGCGATGAGCACAAGCCATCTTTGTTCCTGCGGTACGAAAACCAGTATGCCTGTTGTTCCCACCAGAGCAGTGAACCCCACTATTGCCCAGTAGGTCGCCTTCACTGTGCTGAGAAGGTCGCTAGTTGCGAATTCAGAAGAGGGCACGAACCGTAGCAGGGAGAGGTTTATCCATTGAAAGCAAAGCACACTGGTAAACCCGACCGCGGCGATGACCAGCACATATTGCCCGTACTCTTGCGGGGAAAGCAGACGAGTGTAGATAGCGATAGCCAGGAAGTTAATTGCTCCCGGCACCCCGCGGGCAATGAGATAAATCGCGCTATGACGCAACAGAGTGTGCATCAGCCCATCACTGCCGTCGTTCACCACGGGGAAGGGTAAGCACAACGAGCAAAACGCCCAATATCCATCCACCTGCCAGCGCGAGCGCGATGTTGAGCTTCCACCGCTTATTCACCGGTTCTTCCTTCAAGCGTCCGTCTTCCAGCACCTCCCAGCGGTTGGGGTCGCGAGACATCTCCATGCGCGCTTGCTCCAAAGCCACGCGCAGCTGCTGCACCAACTCGTTCAAGGTAGACACTTCACGGGCTAAACGCTGCATCTGCAGGGTATCCTCTGGCGCACGCGCTGCTAATTGTTGCAGGGCATTGACCTGCGCTTCCAGCCCCACCCGCTGCAGTTCCAGTGGAGCCAGATTGGGGTCCACGTTCATATTCACCGCCTTCAAGTAGTTCTCAATCTCTCTGCGCAGCTGCTGGCGGGTCAGTTCGATCTCTCTCCTCAACTTCACGACATTCGGCGCATCGGGACCATAGGTCAGTTCGGCAACGCGAAGTTCGTATTCCAGTTCGGTGAGTTTCGCCCGCCATGGTGCAGCGGGCGGAAGGTCCGCAGGCAGTTCTGTCGCTGATTGTGCCACGCGCTGTGCCGCCTCGCGCGCGGCGGCGATTTGTTGCTGTACCTGATTCAGCTGCAATCGTGCAGAGTTTAACTGCTGCAGGTAGGCTGTGTCAAATCCTGATGCCCCGCCAGACACACGTAGCGAAGGCAGCCCGGCTATTCCTCGCGTTGGTACAGAAGTGCCCGCTGACGAAGGTGCACCGCCTTCCCCGACCATCCGACGCTGGAACTCCAGCAGCCGAGTTTCTGCTTCGCGGAGTTGTTTCGTGCGCGAAGACAGCTCTCTCTCCAGAAACTCCACCTGATTGCGCACTATCGGCAGGTTCAGTTCTTTGTTCAGCTGAGCCAGCGAGCGGATATAGAGCCGTGCCACCTTCTGCGCCGTGGCGGGGTCCTCATGCCTGACCAACACGGTGATGAGGCTTGCCTGCGCATCGTCTTTGACGGTCGTCATGGACTGTAACTTCTTCGCTTTGATGCCCGTTTCCTGCGAAATCATCTCTCGCAGGCGCGCGCTCTCCAGCACCGCGCGATACATCTTCAACGGCGCTGTGCCACCGGATGGCAGGCTAATACCAAACGACTGCGCAATCCCCGCGAGGGGAGACGCTCCACCCGCTGGGAATAGCAGAGTCGAGGATGCTTCGTACACCGGTTTGGGCAGCCATGTCGCCAGCACGCCGATAAGAACACAAAGCAGAGTGACCGTTGCCACTGTCCACTTGCGCTGCCAGATAATGCCGAGCAGGTCGGGTAGGGTGATCTCCTCTTCTTCCACCGCCATGCGGAACCTTGTGCTCCCGTAGAATTTGCCTGCTTGTTATTCTAACAGGTTCAAGCGAGAGCGTCAAGAAGGGGTTTGCCAGGTCCGATGGCGAATTTGGTGAATGAAAGGAGTGGGTAGGATGCCTGAGCAAATAGAAGTTCGTACCGTGCAATTCAAAAGCAATGGAGACACCGTTCGGGCGTATCTGGCAGCTCCGAAGCGCAGGGAACCGGTTCCGGGCTTGCTGGTGATACATGAGTGGTGGGGGCTAAACGATTGGGTGAAGCAGCAGGCGGATGCTCTGGCGAAGGAGGGGTACGTGGCGCTGGCGGTAGACCTGTATCGTGGCAGGGTGACCACCGAGGTTATGGAGGCGCACGAGCTGAGCCGCGGGCTGCCGGAGGACCGCGCCCTTCGCGACCTCCAGGCAGGCTTTCAGTATTTGCGCCGCCTGCCACAGACGCGCAGAAAGCGTCTGGGAGTCATCGGCTGGTGCATGGGAGGCAGCTGGGCGCTGACGCTGGCAATAAACCAGCCGCAGCTGGGCGCGTGTGTCATCTATTACGGTCGGTTACTGACCGATGAAGCCGCGTTGCAGCGCATCACCTGTCCGGTACTCGGCATTTTCGGCGACCGCGACCGCGGCATTCCGGTGGAGCTCGTACGCGCGTTTGAAAGTGAGATGCGCCGCCTGCGCAAGAGGGTGGACATCCACGTGTTCCCTAATGCCGGACACGCTTTCGCCAACCCCAACAACCAGCAGGGTTACAACCGTGAGGCTGCAGAGAAAGCATGGCAAATCACTCTGCAGTTCTTGCAGCGTACGCTGGGGAGGTAGACTAATCGTTCTCTGGGGGCAGGTTCAATCGCCATCGCCGCGGCGCCAGGATGACCAGCGTACCGTTTTGCAGCCAGCGATTCCAGCGCAGATGCGCCAGACGGTTCAGCACCTGCTCCTCTTCCGGATCGCGGGGACGGGTGCGGGGCATGCGTTTCAGCGCGCCACGTTGCATCATCTCGATGAATATCTGCCGCTTCTGCGCCTGCAGGTCACTCAGCTTCATACGCCGCATCGTCCCGTTGCACCTCCTGCCAGAGTGCTTCCAGCATCTGCACGGTTCCCTCCTCACGGGCACGTCGCCACAAGTAGTCCCAGTCTAATCGAGTGGCGTGGTTACGTAGCAGGTTCTTCGCCCATCTCGCATCTTCGGAAGACTGCCAGTGAACCGCCGCGTTTAGACGGTCTATCAGCAGGTCTTCAACGCCGATGCAATACACAACTTCGCCGTCTGCAATCTCCAGCTCCAGTAACCGACCGTAATCGCCAGCCAAATCTGTGTCAGGTATCTCTACGGCGATTTCCCACTGAGCATGAAACCAGTGCCGTCCGTGTGGTTGAAAGCCCATCTCGTGAAGCGCATGTACAGCCACATCTCTATTGGCAACTACAATGTCCATGTCTCCGGTCGCGTACGCCCCAGCAGTGTACACCTCAAGCGCGGTTCCACCCACCAGCACAGGACGTATCCCGTATTCCTGCAGCTGCCGTGTCAATTGTGCCAGGATTTGCAGCTTTTTGAGGAGAGTCGCTTCGGGCATGGATGCTCCTTTCCTCGTTTAAGATACACCTTTCTCGCAGGAACGTCAAGGCGGTGTGCAGCTGCAGGGATACAGGTGTTTCTGGTGGAAGAAACAATCGAGCACGGATTTGTGGAGGAGTAGAGAAGGATATGTTGCGGATAGAGCAGGGGGCGACCGATTATCAGGTCTTCCAGCGCGGTACGAATGACGAGGCTGTTGTGGCTATCACCGGCGCCTGCGCGCCAGAGGCATCGGATGTGGTGGAAGCACAAATCGTGCAGGGCGAGAGCCTGTTGCACGACTGGAGTGCGTGCGGACAAGCGGAAGGTCCGCGATGGCAAGCATCGGTGCAGTTGAAGACAGGCGGACCCTATACCCTGCGCTTTCGCCTGCGTCACCAGCCGCAGCAAACTGCCGAAGTCAAGGAACTGCTGGTGGGCGACCTGTGGGTGCTTGCGGGGCAGTCGAATATGGAAGGGGTCGGCGATTTGATAGATGTGGAGCAACCCCACCCGCTGGTGCACAGCTACACCATGGCGGAAAGCTGGGAAGCGGCGCGGGAACCGCTTCACTGGCTGTGCTGTTCCATAGACCCGGTGCATCATCCGGAAGGCGTACCGCCTACTTCCGAAATGCACGCCGAGTGGCACCGCACCCGCAGCAAGGGCGCAGGACTGGGTTTACCGTTTGCGAAAGCGATGGTGGAAGCCACCGGTGTGCCAGTAGGGCTGGTTCCCTGTGCGCATGGCGGCACGTCTATGTCGCAATGGAGCCCGGACCTGGCGCATCTGGGCGGAGGGTCGCTGTACGGTTCGATGCTGCGGCGAGTCAAGGCGGTAGGGGGTAAAGTGAAGGGGCTGCTGTGGTATCAGGGGGAAAGCGACGCCAACCCCAACGATGTCCCTCTTTTCGCGGAGCGGTTCACCCGCATCGTGGAAAGCGTTCGCGCCGATTTTGGCGACCCCAACCTGTCCTTCTATACGGTGCAAATCGGGCGGTTTGTCGTCGCCATGCCCCTAGAGGGGGAGCTCGCGTGGAATCAGGCACAAGACGTACAGCGCAGGCTCGCAGAGGAGATACCGAATACCGCCGTGGTGGCGTCGGTAGACCTGGAACTGGACGACCTGATACATATCGGCACGCAGGGTCTGAAGCGTCTCGGCAGGCGTCTGGCACATATCGCCCTGAGGGAACTGTTCGGGCGAAGCGACATTCAGAAGGGACCTCGCCTGATAGGGGCTTTTGTGGACAATCCGGAAGGCACTCGCATCCGCGTGCGCTTTGCGGACGTGAACGGCAAACTCACCGCGCCCGGACGGGTGACGGGCTTCTCCATCCGCACCGAAGAAAACCATCCATACCGTATCATTTACAAGATGGAGGTGGACAAAGCTTCGCCGACGGACATCCTGCTGCATCTGACCGAGCCCTGTCCGCAGAACGCTTATCTGTGGTACGGCTTTGGCATCGACCCATACTGCAATGTGGTCGATGAGGCGGACATGGCAGTGCCGGTGTTCGGTCCTGTGTCTATTCAGCGTTAGGGAGGAAGGCGCAATAGCCAGATGGAGGGATTGCCGCTAGACCAGATACTGTCGGGCGACTGTGTGCAGGTCATGCACGAGCTGCCAGCACAGTCCGTAGATATGGTCTTTGCCGACCCTCCTTACAACCTGCAAATCCATCAGGAGTTGTACCGCCCCAACATGACGCGGGTGGACGGCGTTGACGACGAATGGGACCGGTTCCAGAGCCTTGCCGAATACGACCGATTCACCGAGGCGTGGCTATCCGCTGCCAGACGGGTGATGAAGGACACGGGCACTATCTGGGTCATTGGCACGTACCACAACATCTACCGTATTGGCAAGATTCTCATGGACTTAGGCTACTGGATTCTGAACGACATCGTGTGGGTGAAGACCAACCCGATGCCGCAGTTTCGGGGAGTGCGTTTTGCCAACGCGCATGAGACGCTAATCTGGGCCCAAAAGGTAAAGGGGGCGAAATACACCTTTAACTATCACGATATGAAGGCGTTGAACGACGACCTTCAGATGCGCAGCGACTGGTACCTGCCTGTCTGTTCAGGGCAAGAGCGTATTCGCATCAACGGGGAGAAAGCCCATTCCACCCAAAAGCCAGAGGCGCTACTTTACCGGCTGATTCTCGCCAGCACCAATGTGGGCGACGTCGTTCTCGATCCCTTTTTCGGCACCGGTACCACAGGGGCGGTCGCCAAACGGCTGCGACGTCACTGGATCGGCATCGAGCGTGACCCGCGCTATGCGCAGATTGCCGAACAGCGAATCGCACAAGTGGTGCCTGCGCTGTTGGAGGCGGTAGAACCGGTGACACCTAAAATCCGGTCGCAAGCGCGGGTTCCGTTCGGCGCGCTGCTGGAAAACGGCTACCTGCGCCCGGGTGACCTACTTTTCTTCAAGGGCAGGCGCGAGGCGACGGCGATGGTGTTGGCGAATGGACACATTCGTCTGGGCCAGTGCGAAGGCTCCATCCACCAGATGGGCAAACTCCTTACTGGCGCACCATGCAACGGCTGGGAACACTGGTACTTTCACGATGTTGCAACGGGTATACTTCAGCCGATCGACGTGCTCAGAAAGAGGCTTTTGGCGGAAATGAGCAAGCAGGTTTGTGAAGGAGCACAGGAGGACAGCCTGCTCTTCTGAAGCGATGGAGGAACACAACTTAGCGGTGACACGGACGGATACCACGGAGAGTGTAACTATCGGCGTGCTTGCGCTGCAGGGTGACTTCGAGGCGCACCTGCGGATGCTGGAGCGGTGCGGGGTGAATGGTAAGGAGGTTCGCACGGCGCAGCAGTTGCAGGAGGTGGACGGCTTAATCATCCCAGGCGGCGAGAGCACGACCATCATGAAGTTGATGCAGCGGTATGGCATCGATGCGGTGCTGCAGCAACGTGCCAGGGCAGGGATGCCGGTATACGGTACCTGCGCAGGCTTGATTGTGATGGCGCATGAGATTGAGGGCTATCCCCAGCAGCCCCGGCTGGGTTTACTGGATGTGGCGGTGGCGCGAAACGCTTTCGGCAGGCAGGTGGATAGCTTTGAGATAGACCTGCCTGTGCCCAAACTGGGCGACCCTCCCATTCGCGCGGTGTTCATTCGTGCGCCGTATGTGACCCGAACCGGCGAAGGCGTGGAGGTGCTGGCAAGTCTGGACAGCAAAATCGTACTGGTACAGCAGAACAACCTGCTGGGCGGCGCGTTTCATCCGGAGCTGACGGATGACCTGCGGCTACATTGTTATTTCGTGGAGATGGTGCGTGCCTATCGAAGGCAACAGTGACCGGCATCAACCGGTCACTGCTTCATCGCAAAGGCTGCTGAAGGGAGCTGTTAGGACTCGGCATAAGGGGGTTTCTGGGTATCGAAAGGTATCAAACCGAGGCTGGCGGCACGCCGGAAAGCCTGAACGCGGTTCGATACCTGCAGCTTGTCGTAAATGTTGGCGAGATGGAAGTCCACGGTGCGCTTGCTGACGAACAGAAGGTCGGCCACTTCCTTGCTGGAACGACCTTCGATAATCAGCGACAGCACCTCGATCTCGCGCTTCGTCAGCTTAACCGAGCGCTCATCAGAACCTTTGTGCTTCGGTGTAGCCATGGTACTCATCTGCTCCTTTTAGCTCCTTTCCGTTTTTCGCGCCGCCTCCACAGGGAATATTCCACAATCAGTGCGCGTTCCACAGCAACTTTTCGGTTTCGGAACGCGAACCGGGATAAACCAGTAATGTCACGGGGAGCCAGCCCAAGGCTGAAGCCGTGCGCCAGTGACAACTAACCACTATATAGATGCCAAACTGCAGGTGCAGGTTCCTTTCGTTTTGGACAACGCAATACAATGCAAGACGCAAGGCGTATCCAGAGAGGTATGTAGCCATGCAATGGTCACCGAATCCTGGTAAAGAACTTACGCGCACGTTTGAAGGGCGGGTCTGGGCGCGTTACCCGGTGCGCACCCACGTGGTGCAGCCGGGGGAAGACATCGCGGAGGTCGTGCGACAATATGCCGCGCCGCACCTTCAACAGGGCGATATTCTGGTAATCAGCGAGAAGGTTGTGGCGATTTGCCAGAAGCGTGCGTTTCCGGTAGAGGAAATTCAGCCCCGTCCTCTGGCGCGGTGGCTGAGCCGGTTTGTGACCAAAACCCCGCACGGCATCGGCATCGGCAGTCCGGTCACGATGGAGCTGGCACTGCGCGAGGCAGGGGTATGGCGTATCCTGCTGGCGGCTGCGGTAGCAGCAGTGACCAAACCGCTCGGCATTCGCGGCATGTTCTACCGCGTTGCCGGACGCAACGTGGCAGCGATAGACGGCCCCACCCCCTATACCCTGCCTCCATATAACCGTTACGCCTCCCTTGCTCCGAAGAACCCGAACAAGGTGGCTCAGCGCCTTGCGGACGAGCTGGGAGTGCCGGTGGCTATCGTGGACGCCAACGATTTGGGCGTGGAGGTACTCGGCGCGAGCCATGGGCTGAACCGCGCACTGGCGGTGGAATTGTTCCGCGATAACCCGCTGGGGCAGGGCAGTCAGCAAACGCCGCTGTGTATCCTGCGTCGCGTTGGCTAGCGGCAGGTCATGTGCCATATCCGCAGCAGCTCCGCGACGCTCCACGCCTGCGCGAAACAACCGCGCGGATGGTGGGGCGGGTCACCGTCGAAGATTTCGGATACCGTGCCCAGACCCGCCTCGCGCAGGTGCTTCTCGAAGGGTTTCAGTAAACTGCGCAGACGTGAAAGCGTGGCTGGCGTTCTGCCGGTGGTAAAAAGCAAGGCATCTGCGTACGCTGCCAGCAACCATGTCCATACCGTGCCCTGATGGTACGCGCCGTCGCGGGCGATGACATCCCCCTCGTAGCGCCCGCGATAATCAGGGTCAAAGGGCGCAAGCGTGCGCAACCCGTAGGGCGTCAATAGATACCTTTCTATCGTGCGCACGATGTGCTTTGCCAGGTCGCGGGGCACGGGGGGCTGAGGAATTGCCAGCGCAATCAACTGGTTAGGGCGCAGACGGGGGTCCTGCCTGCCTCTGTCGTCCACCACGTCGGCGAGGTATTGCAGCTGCGGTATCCAGAACTTGCTCATGAAAGACTCACGTGCCTGTCTGATCAGGTCTTCAGCCTCTCGGGCGGTGGTGGCATCGGCGTAGCGACGTGCCGCCTCGCACAGCACGTCCAGAAACTGCAGCCACAGGGCAGCGATTTCCACCGGCTTGCCCTCGCGCGGCGTCACCACCCAGTCGCCCACCTTCGCATCCATCCACGTCACCTGCCAGCCGGGTTCACCCACACGCAGGATACCATCGGCAGGGTCTATCCGAATGCCGAAGCGCGTGCCCTCGCGGTATGCTTGCAGGCACTCTCGCAGACGGGGATATATCTCCTCCCTGAAGAATGACTCGTCTCCGGTTTCCTGCCGGTAGCATTCCGCCATCCACGCAAACCACAGCGTGGCGTCGGCAGTGTTGTATTCGGGTTCCTCGCCCGCATCGGGGAAGCGGTTCGGTATCAATCCATCGCGCAGGTGTCTCGCGAAAAGGCTCAGTACCTCTCGTGCCTCGTCGTAACGACGGCGCACCAGCAGGATGCCGCGCAGGGAAATCATGGTATCCCGCCCCCAGTCGGTGAACCAGGGATAGCCAGCGATGATGCTGGTTCCCTGTGGGCGACGGATGACGAACTGCTCCGCGGCGCACCACAGCGCGCTAGCCAGCGGGTGCTCGCAAAACGGCGACGGCACCTCCTGCTCTTCGGGAGGCTCTGTGGGTATCTGTTTGAGAGGCTCCAGCGATACCACGATGACCGCGCTTTGTCCCCTCTGCAGGTCACAAACCAGCGTGCCGGGCGTCCACAGGTCTTCCGCGCTGTCCAGACCTCGTTCTGCCTCTACCGGATAGTGGAAGGCGTAGTACCAGTCAGGATAGGGGATAAAGGAGGCACTGCCTGCGTACAGGAAGACGGATGGAAAGCCCGGATAAGGGTTCAGGCGGTAGCAACCGGGAGCGACCTGCTCGGCGTAAGGGTCCATGACGTTGTTGGCGTGGGTGAGGGAATGATAGTCCCGGCAGGCGAACAGCGGTATCAGGCGAAGCCCTGCCGATTTCCTTCCCGACACAAGGGTGTAACGGACGGCGACCGCGTTGTGATGGCGAACCAGCCAGGCCTGTCGCTGGACGACCGCTTTGCCAGCCGTATAGAGATGCGTGGGGCAGGGATGGAGGCTAAACCGTTGCAGATGGTGGATGCCGCCCGGGTGGATGGCTCCATGATAGAGGTGGCTGGACAGGGGGTAAGTCTGGGAATCCACCTCCAGCCATGCTTCTATCTCCGCCAGCACCAGCACCCTGCCGGTCGGGGGCGGAGTGGCAGCCGTGAGCAACCCGTGATAGCGTCGGGTACGCAATCCGGCGATAGTGCCGCACGCAAAACCCCCGATGCCGTTGGTCAACAGCCACTCCCGACGGCATGAGGCTTCCATCTGGTGCAGGACATTTCGGGAAAAAGACAGGTTGGGCGGGCATTCCGCGCGCATTTTCGCCTCCGAGAGAGGGCATTATACACGATGAGACGCGATTCCTGTTTGCCCAGAGGTGGCGGGTGTATGGAAAATCGCCGTGTTGACAGAGTCGCAACCGCAGCGTTGCGTCCCTCCATGCGATGTCGAAGAGATGGCAATCGATGCGGTGGAGTGCGGACGGTTCATGGCTTTTTTGCCCGGCCGACTGCGCGAGGTGCTACGGTTGCGCCTGCAGGGGGACACGTATGCGGAGATAGCACAGGCGCTGTCGCTTTCGGGGGGCACGGTAAAGAGTTATGGTGCCCAGTTGCGGGAGATACTTCGGAAGTATTTCGGTCACGACCCAACCAAATCCTCCTCTCGAATCGGCAATATTCATGGAGGGCTTTCGGAGGAGGCTTTCCAATCTCCGTAGGACTTACGCAGTTGGATTGAGGTCATAGGTGGGATGAGCCAGAAAAGCTCTTATCGCTTCCCGAAGCAGAGACAACTTCGCCTCATACCAACTCACCCCTGTCCGCAAACGATAAACCTCCAGCCGTAAAAATGCCCTCAAAGCCAATGGCAAATGGCGCATCACTGCCACTGCCTTACGAACCTGGGCCTTCTCCACCCCACAGCACTGCTTCAACGCCCGATGGTAGACCTCTATGCCCCAGCCCTGCCCCGCCAACTGCGCCCGCTGCGTTGCGGTCATCCCCAAGTCGTTCGTCGCCCAGTATTCCGCGTCTCCGTTTCGGGAAA